>ENA-UOOH01000131-UOOH01000131.1-fermentation-metagenome-genome-assembly--contig:-NODE-131-length-88815-cov-4.528650_pt1 | contig 88815 bp, 80 predicted proteins | sample MGYA00245778_ERZ724025 | MGnify/ENA primary metagenome ERZ724025 (study PRJEB28704, sample SAMN03018313) | fermentation metagenome | biome: anthropogenic terrestrial biome; feature: soil; material... | reverse complement strand
AAAAAATTATGTGAAGTGTTTGAACAAAAAAACACTAAAGAAAGGGGATATTGGATTATGACTTTGCATAATCACTTACTTTTCATAACCCCAGCCACCGGCACCTGCCGTTTGCGTACAGGCTACACCGTCTGAATGGTACACCCTCTGTCCCTGCGCTCCGCCGATAAGTTGGCGCAAAGTCGCCGCATTGCCGCTTTGGAGAGGAAATATTTCTCCGGCACATTCTGCTCTAAGATATCCGACAATGTACAGCCGTCTGCGCTGTTGGGGGACTCCGAAATATTTGCTGTTATGCACGCACCATTCAAAATGATACCCCATTTGAGTAAGCGTGGCGAAGATGGTTTCAAGTGTCCTGCCGCCGTCATGCGATAGCAGTCCCTGGACGTTTTCCAGAAGAAAAAATGCAGGTCGTTTTGCTGCAAGGATTCGGGCAACCTCAAAGAACAGAGTTCCTCTTGTATCGTCAAAGCCCTTTCGCTTTCCGGCAACCGAGAAGCTTTGGCAAGGAAATCCTGCACAAACGAGGTCAAAGTCCGGCATTTCCTCGGGGATGATTGTTCTTGCGTCATGGTGGTAATATTCTCCTTTCGGCTCATAAATTGCGTTGTAGGCATCGTTTGCATATTTATCTATCTCACAGTGCCCGATACACTTAAAACCGCCAATAGCTTCAAGACCTGATCGAAAGCCGCCGATGCCGGCAAACATATCAAAAAAGCGTATCATGTCAGCTCTAACCCTCCGTTCTGCTCGGGGACACAGGCACGGACATCGTCAATCATTTCCCTGACATTCTGGGGACAGTGCTCCCAATTAACATGGATGTCACCGGGAATGTCGGGCGTGTAGTAGTAATCGTAGCTGCCAAATACCTCATGCATATATTTCGGTATTATTCCGATACGATCCTCATCGGGATTGTACATTGCGTATGGCGTAAGGAAGTTTGTACCCCAATGCTCGCCGGAGCTTGAAAGATCAAGCTCGACAAGTCCGATTAAAATTTGCCCCGTGGCTTTGGAGCGGAGAACAGCCGGACAGATAATCCATTCGGCATCTGCTTGCGTAATCGGGTTATTTCCATACACAGACACGAAAGCCTGATGAAACATTCCGAGCAGTTCTGCCGGGTATTCAATGTTGCCTTTATTACAGGCTTCAAGGTACTTTTCCTGGTCTATCTTCGGAAAAACTTCCTTGTCAAGGGCATGAAAAAAGGCGGTGATTTTTTTATCATCACCGCCTGCAATTTCATATTCATATTCTTTTTCTCGCATAATCCACCTCACATTGACTGCACGGGCGAATCGTCCTCGTCCATATCATCCGTCTGCTGTTCGGCTTCAATTTCTTCGGGTGTCAGCTTGCGAAACGAATCTTCCTCAACATTGAGGGCAAGCGTTCTGCCGTTATCCCAAGCCATACCGATTTGACCGATATCATCGACATAGACAACCGTTCCGCGGGTGCCGGACGGCACTGCTTGTGCATCATTCATATTCATGAGTTCAAGGCGTGTGCCTTTCGGATATCTTGCTTTGACACCTGCCGCCATGCGGCTTAAACGATCCCATTCATTCATATCATTCCATCTCCATTTCTTCGGTTTCTGTTTGCTCCGGCGAGTGAGCGAAGCATCCGACATATTCTTCTGCGGCTTCGGTCAGTGCGGCAAACTCCGAGCCTAACGGCGTACCGTACCACATGACATTGCCTTTATCATCCCATATATGAGGGAGATTTCCTTGCTTTGCCGAGCGTGTAAAGTAATCCTCAAAGCGGAGCGTAAGCCTGTCAATACAGCCGTCCTTGCGGTTTAACACTTCCATTCGCAGAGCGTTATACTGATTGGCGACAATGCCGGTAACGAAGGTGGCTTTCACTTTTGTTTCACTGTCCAGCCCGATATAGCAGGCGCGACCGATATATTTGATGTTATCGTCATTTCCGAAAATATTTCGGAGCTGCTGTTCGTAAAAATTCATCGCCGTACCTCACAATTCTAAATAATCATAATATTGGTTTTCATCGGGCGAGAGAGTGAAGGCATAGTCCACATCTTCAATGTTGTCGCAGCGTTCCGAAAGGAAATCCGGATTTCCGGAGATACGACTGTAGAAGTAAGCGATTTCTTCCGGGGATGCCTGAACGGTTTCACCGCCGCCATAAAGATAGGCTTCCGCATGAACCGAAATTTCGGTTTCATCCTCAACGGCTTCCGCAAAGTTTTCATAGGCAAGCCAGCCTTTTAGGTCATCCTCGTCACGGGGAATACCGCCCATCAAAAATTCTGCAGACTCGCTTTCGCATGAAATCTCAACCTTTGAAAACAACAGGCTCATAGCTGCATACCTCCGTTTTGTTCCTGTGAAAGATAGCTTTCAAACTCGTCTTCATCCATAAGCGACCAGCTGTCGGAGCTGTTCCAAAAGGATATATAAAGTTCTTCATCCTCGCACTCAACAGGGCGCTGTTCAAGAGATTCACCTACACCGTCAGAACACTGACCAACGATCCAATCACGCCACATTTCTTCCTCTGAAGCGGTAAGCGGTGCATTGAATCGGCAACGGATTACGCCATACAGCTCGCCGTCTTTTTTGGTAACATCCCATACGGCAGATTTCAGCTTTGCTTTGAGGGTATCATCTTCGCTAAAATATTCGGTCATAGGATCACCGCAGTTTTGCTCATCAAAAAGCAGAGCCTTGATTGCGTTCATTGTCGCTTTGGAAATACTGCCGCCGTACTCGCACATCTCGTAACCGTCATCGTCGGGAACATTGATTTCCAGCGGACAGTAATAGTTGGCATTCAGGCGTTCGGGCTTCTGCGTTTTTAATGTGAGTGCCGCACCGATAAGTGAGCGCACATCGGAATATTGATCCTGTTTCATACCATTTTCAAGCCATTCACGCTGTGCGGGAGTGAGTGCGTACACAGCTTCGCAAGCATTATTGACCGTTGCAAGAGTGGTGTTTTCATCAAAAAAGCCGAGCAAATGATTGTCAAAATCATTACTGCCCGACAGCTTCACACGAACATCTTCGTCCTCATTGTCACGGATAAAAATATCGCCCTGTGGATTCCAAATTCCGATACTGCCGAGTTTTTCATAGATTTCCGTTCTGCGGTACGGGATATCCAAAAGCAGAGTGTTGTCCTTGTTTTGAATAACTGCTTGCATTTCACATTCCTCCCATCGTCATATCTTCGTTTTCGTCTTCGCCTAAAATATCTTCAAGGGTAATTTTATCCCGAATGCCCACATAGCCGTATTCGGTAAACTTACCACCTTGATTGCTGACGGTATCTGCACCGAGTGCTTCATAATCGTAATACTCATCAAGTGCGTCATCATAGGCGTAATGACCTGACGCTTTAATAAGGTAATCGCCGAGATCTTCCTCATTGTGCATATCCTGTGCAAATTCAAAAGCGTCAAGATTGTCCGCAATATTATATGCTTTTTCAAAATCATGCACATCCGCAAAATCGCAGACGGCAACAAGCTTGTCGGTGATTTGAGACATACTGCCTGTCAGCTCCGGCAGAACGGAGCATAAATCGTTCAGCTCTGTAATATCCGCCGCCGTGTAATCGGGACAGATTTTGTCAAGCCATTCAGCCGGGTATTCCGCATCGATACCATTTAGTGTGCAGTCATCGAGACTGTCTGTGCCGAGGCGGTGAACGGCACGCTCTATTGCAGATTTCGTACAGGGCAAATACAGAAAATCCTCGTTTTCACCATGCCCGACCGTGACCCACATCACGCAGTCTTCGTAAAAATATTCCGGGAAGGTTTGTCCGTTATACATTTTCTGTATAGGCAGTCCGTTTTCAACCAGCACACCATATGGCGTTACCGTTTTTGTGTCGGAAGCAATCACGCTTTCACCAAGTGTGCGGTAATCGTAGCCATCGTCAGATTCTAATGGGATACATCCCTCCACATTCAGACGGTGCATCCTGCCAATTTTGGCTGTGTCGGAAAAATCCGTAATCAGCGTGTAATTGTGGAGGTTGAAGGTGAGGTTTATCATGTCTTTCAGCTCGGTGGCGTTGGTCGCCATTACAGCGGCTCTGAACTGATTCATTTCACGATCATCAAAGCTGTCGAGCCGTTTTGCAAGATAGTTCAGCTCGTCAATGTCAATAAAGCGGTCAATTTGGTTCGTTAGTTCCAACACATCACCGCCGAGGTGAGTGCAAAACAGCTCCGTATTTGTCATATCCGTTTCGTCGAGCTTTTGCAAAGCAATGTCAATTCCGTAATCGTTGCATGGAAAATCTACGATAGTTTTTTTATCGTATCTCTTGAATTCTGCACGAATATTCAATATTATCATCCTTTCATCGTGTATATGATTTTAGTCTTTTTGTATACGTTTTGGTTTCTCTTATGAAATAGGATTAACCTCATTTATGATGCTGACGGCATTCATACCGTAACGCCTGATAGCCATCGCATTGCAGATAATACCGAACATTTTGTGAGATACAATCTCACGGTCGGCAATGTCGCTGATGGTGATATGCTTGGTGCCTTCATATAAATCTCTCGCCGTCATAAACAGCGTATAGGCGTCGGGCGAGACATTACCGAGATGAATGGCAGAAAAATTAATTTTTTTGCTGTCGATTGAACGCCTTACCTTTGACCACAGAAATTTGTCGGCGGTCAGCAGATACAGTGCCGATAACATGGCATTATCAGAGTTTAAGCATCTTTCAATGGCACTCCGAAACATTTCTCTGTGTGCTTTTCCACGATAGAGCATAGGTGCATCCTCGCTTTCATTAATATATTCGGTGAGCCGTTTCTGAAAAGCCTTGCTTGTAACAAGGCTGAAGGTGTGCCTGATAAATTCGGAATAACCGATTGCATGGGCTTGGGTGCGTTCCTCAACGCACTCACATTTTGTAAGCTTGCATTTTTTCTTTCTGTCGTAATGAGGGCAGAGACGGCAGTCGCAGTCCTTGGCGGTGTATTTGAATTTGTTGAACACGTGTATACCGTGACCTCTCGGCGGAAAATTCGGGACTCCTATCATCATGCGTTCTATTGCAATATCCTGTGGGTTGGTGCTGAATAACATCGTAATCATCTACTTTCTATAATTTTGTGGTGAAATACAAAAAGCCCCCGGCTTTTGAAGGAGAAAACAAAAGCTGGGGGCATACGGAGGTAGGCATATTCAATTGTAATTACTGCATCGTCATACCGTCATCCTCTGATGCAAACATATCGAACTGAGGATCGTCCGAGATATACGGCAGGGCGGATTTAATTTTATCCATCAGCTCATCGAGTGACTTGTCTTGCTCATAGGTCAGGCCGTCTACCATATCTTTAGTAAATGCAACACAGCGGTGAATATCTTCAAGCTGCTCTGTAGTAAACTGACGGTTTTTATTTACGAGACCAGAACGTTCGGCAAAGGATTGCTTGGAATATTCATAATCAAAGCTGTAATCTCCCATTGTCGCTCCAGTGCCGCCGTAGGTTTTAAACCACGAGGAAAATTGAAAGCCATGTTGCGCTCCCATATCCTTTGCACCAAACACCACATCGCCGAATTCCGATAGCCTGCGATAATCTTCAATTCCGTCAATCTCAAACTGCGGAGCATTTTCATAGGCTGTGATATATTCCTTTGCCTTGTCGATTATGTCCTCAACCTTGAGATAGGCTTCAGCCTGTTCATCGGAACGGTATGTGTAATTACCGTCCGAATGCAGACGGCAAATCGGCTGACCGTTCAGTGTGATATTTAGGATGTCGGATTCGTTTTTATACTCGGAAGCACATCCGATGGAGTAAACTTTCCGGGCGACTTCTTGCTGTAATCTTGTCATATGATTTCCTCCAATTTCTTTATTTTAGGGTAAAAAAAATAGCGGATAAGTTTTTACGCTTATCCGCTAATAAAGGGCAATATTTGATTATGGTCAGTTTAAGTCTGACAGGTTCGGTAAAAACAGGCATTTGCATCTAAATTTTTTTGGTTCAAAAACAGTGCCCTAAAATGACGAAAAGCCCTGATAAAATCAGGGCTTTTCGCAGTCGCATCTATATTGACCGACTTTTATGGCTCCCCCTGTTGGGCTCGAACCAACGACCCTGCGGTTAACAGTCTTGTTGACACGAGTTCCATTATCTCTCTCTTGTCCATTATCTCCGATTTGACCTGATATAATGGACATTGTGAACGTAATGGAATTAGGGGATTTCCATTATAAACTTACTTTCCAAAAAAATATATGTCAAAAAGTATGTCAGACCACTTTTAAAAGAAATAGGCCTGAACCAATGACAATTAGTTTTTCGCAAGTAGGCTCAAAATTTTTCTTTGATTATTATATATTATATCACTACACTTGTCAATGCAAATGTGCTAAAAAAATAAAATTTATATATCACATAATATTTATCATATGTGTATAGCTTTTCGGCATCAATTCACACAAGGAAGAGTTATTTGCTGGATCTTTCGTGTTATGGTATTTCAACATCATTCTTAAACGATATATGCGAATATCATTGAAATAAGTCAGATATTCTGATATAATGTCTCTATAAATCTCATTATATTGGGGTGAGCACATGAATCCAAATGGAAGATATACCTATGAGGGGCCACTCAAGGTCAGTTATAATAAACTCTGGAAATTGTTGATTGATAAAAACATGAAAAGCTCCGAATTAGGCCGGAACGCTGTATTAGCAAGCAATACACTATCAAAGATGCGTAAAAATGAAACGGTCTCAATGGATACTCTATTAAAAATCTGTGAGATCCTTGATTGTGACTTTTCGGACATCATTGAAGTGATACAATAATCAAAGTCCATAAGACGCAAGGAGACTCCTGTTATGATAAAGCCAAAGATCCCTACGCTCTATGAGTATGGTCCGATTCAGATTTCTGTGAGAATAAGCGACGAGCCCTACGAAGAAGGCAAATACGCTCCGCATCTGCATATCAAAGCTTATCACTCAACCCGCCGAAAAATTAATATAACGCCATGCAAAAACGAACTCATTGAGATGGAGGTTCCAAAGAAATTTAAAAGATCCGACTTAGAGACATTTGTTTCTATATGCGGCAAGGATATATTGGAAAGACTCCGCAATTTTCTTGACGCGGAACGGGAAAGCCCGCCCGAACCGCTTACTTATAACAGTAAAGTGCCTTTTCTCGGCAAATATGTACCGATCCGCATCTTGCCTAACACTAGCACCGATAATGGCTATTTTAATAATGGTGCCGTGTGCCTGAAAGCGGGATTATCAGGCGATGAGATTCGTGACGCGGTGTTAGGATTACTTGGTGATATGGCATACGGGTTTTTGAAAAAAAGACTCGACTATTATGCAAAGATTATGAATGTATATTACAGTAGTCTTGAAATCGATGACGGACGCAGAGCTTGGGGCTCATATAATCAGGATACCAAGGTGATTTTCATGTCGCGGCGGATACTGATGATGAGCAAAAATGTTATCGACAGCTTGATTGTTCACGAACTGGCTCATACAAAAGTGTTTGCGCATAAGAAAGAATTTTATGATGAGATTTTGAAAGTGATGCCTGATTATGAAGAGGCAGATAAAGCGTTTCTCGGAGCTGCAAACTTACTTTTTGAACAAGGATGGATATAATGAACAATAAAGTCTGTGTAACGCTTGCCACACTGGAGAGCCATAATCATATTGTCGGTGACATTGAGCGTGGTATAAAAATCTATGAGCGCGGCGGGATTGACTTCATTGAACAGGAACCGGGCTTCTTTCTGGCGCGTGTCCCTCATAAAGGCAACACGAAAACAGTAAGCCTCAAATTCACCCCGGATAGACGGGATCTTGAACACCATCACTGCGACTGCTGCTGGCATTCCCGCAATCCTATATGCCGTCATAAGGTCGCGGCTGTTTTGGCCATTCAAGGCGGAATACCCGCATTAAAGCTGGTACTCGGTAAAACTTATTGGTTTGAGTCTTGCGTTGCCGATAAGGATACTACCAGAGCTATAGGCAGCGGCGATTTGGACGTCCTTGCTACGCCGGTTCTGATTACGCTGATGGAGCGTGCCGCCTATATGCTATTAGGAGATGAACTGGACGAAGGGCAAACCTCGGTCGGCACAAACATTAGTGTTTCCCACACCGTGTCAAGTCCGGTTGGAATTATGCTTAAAATCGGAGCTAAGATTACTTCGGTGAGAGGGTGTACCATAACCTTTGAGGTATCCGCCAGTGATGAAGTCGGTGAGATCGGAAAAGGTACCCATACGCGAGTTATCGTTAATGAGAAAAGCTTGTTAGAAAAGGCGAACGAGAGACTCCAGAAGGAGGTTTGATGATGACCGATAAAATAACAGATGCATATCTGGAAGATGAACTGCTTATGCGTCAGATTTTGATTCAGATATATGACGCGCTTCGGGAGAAAGGTTATAATCCCATAAACCAGATCGTCGGATATATTTTATCGGAGGATCCTACATATATCACTGTTTATAACAATGCCCGAAGCCTTGTTCGTAAAATCGACCGCGATATGCTTTTGCAGGCGATAGTAAAAAGTTATTTGGAAGATTAAACATAAAACTCGGAAGAATAAAAATGGACTCGCAAACCTTTGTTAAGGAGCTGCGCAGTCTGTAGCTGGAAGATATGGAATGAAAATTTGAAGCGGCATGTTTCCGTACAGACACTATTATCCAATGCATACCCCTATGAGCCGTATAGACCGAGTAGTACTAAAAAATGGGGATTGCAGCAGTAAGCATCCTCTGACGCAGCCACGGTTTTAAGGATAACGTCTGTAAGTCTTTTTTATTGGTAACACCTGAAAAGTACTCAAATATTTTGATTAGATAGAGTGTGTTCAAATAGTGATCGGAGATATTTAATAATGGTTAAAATATTGCCTATAGAAGAACGACCCCCGTTAGTCTGTTACCACCATTTTGCGTTTTGGCTGAGTATATTGCTTGGTAATAATAAAGATAGGTTGAATTGGGTTTACAGTACCTTCTTAAACTTGGAATGGAAAAATAGTAATGTTCTGACCTTTTATAACTATGAATCGTGGGGACTGGGTAGTACTAAAGCGCTTAATACTATATATAACGGCTATCCTAAAACAATACTGGACACTGCATATTATAATTTGATTGGAGTTTTTGAGCATTTATTGGATAATAGAAAATACATTACAGGTACTTATAATGAATATTATATCCCATGCAAAAATTCCTATATGAATTTTGATTTTGACCATAATTATCTTATTTACGGCTATAATCAAGAAAAGGGAATTTTCCACTCGATAGGTTATACAAAAAACATGAAGTATGAGCCGTTTGTCATAGCTTATAATGACTTTATTAGTAGTCAAAAAAATGTAACAACAAACAATTTCTCTTTTCAGATAATAACTGAAAATACAGATAAACAATTGAATTTTTCTAGATTGGATTTTATAAATAGAATTAAAGATTATTTATGTTCTCAAACACTTAATTCCCCATCTAACATTGTTGGAATCAAATGTAAAGACGAGATCATCAAGTATTTTGGGAACATACCTGTTAAAGACGATAATTTTATAGATATAAGGATCTGTAGGGTTTTGCTGGAACATTCTAATAACATATATAATGGTCTTTTACTCATAAGTGCCAATAGTGCCACCGATTATTTTCCGGTTGTTAATAATACAGCTATAGTTCATCATCTCGCAATGAAATATAATTGTACATATGATCCGGAAATTATAAAGCGAATAATCGTTTGCTGTGCTGAAATCAAGTTGCTTGAAGAAACGGTTCTTACTAAATTTTTGCAACAGCCATTCTTTCGAATTTAACGATAAATGTTAACAGTAAAATCTTTATATAAGTGTTTTTCTTTTCAACTAATCATTCATACGAAACATAGTTTTATTAAAGACACAAAAGTTAATGCACCAGGATCTAACATTCATAGATGCCGACGGCAACGGTGAAGACCAGCGCAATGGCGAGTACCATCAGGAATTTTGTGTTCTATTTAATGTCTACTGAATAAACGCGACTTTTTCCACACCCAACCACCAGCGGAAAATGGCGTGCAAAAGCCTTTGGAGCTTTCGCAGGTTCAGCAGCAAAACGGACATGGCAAGGCAATGACAAGTCGTTGCTTCCAATCTTGTCACAATCATTCCCAATCCACATTTCCGCTTAGCCAAGCTGAACTGCCGTTCAACCTCCACCCGATCGGCCTGATCCTGATAATCCCGTTTTTTGTCCCGTACTTCATCCTTTCGCGGACGTCCCAGAGCCGGGCCGGACAGACGAATGTTATGAGCCGCACAATAGCTGAGATTCTTGCGGTTCCGATAGATTTTGTCCGCCAGCACACGCTCCGGATACCGGCCTGTACGAGCCCGGTAACGCTCAATCATATCCTTAAGATTTCCGGCTTCATTGTAGGCATCAAAGCTGAAATACTCCAATCGTGTCCAGCCGTCGCACACGCTGATATCCAGTTTTGCACCAAACTCAACGGCGGCCTTAGCCTTGCCACGCACAATGGGACGCAGCCATGGCTGACTCAGGCTGACAATGCGTTCCGGTACCGAATGCGTATGATGATCATACATGCTTTTCTGCTGATCATACACCTTGCGAATGGTCTCCAGACGGGTTTGTTGTCTGATTGAAAGTGTATCTGGTTTGGCAATCAGCATTTCGTTGATGGTGTTCAGATTACGACGCAGATACCGCAGTTGCTGTCCGATGCATTTGCGAATCTTCTTGGCACCAGGCTTGCGGCAGCGGGCAAGTTTCAAGTAGTCCTTGTGAGCGCGGTTGCGATAGGTGCGGGGCTTCTGGCTCCCGGGAATATGCAGGGCATCAATGATGGCTTCTGTATTCTTGCGGGCTTCATTGAGCAGTGCCGTATCCTGCGGGAACCGGATCTGAGAGGGTGCACAAGTGGCATCCACAATCATCGTGCCTCCGTTGGCAGGAGGTTCTGTCTTGTCATCATCGTTAGAGTCCTTATTGGTTTTTGTATCTTCAATGGTATTCTCCGCGGGTGTTTCCGCAGTATTCTGTGCTTTGGTCAGGATCATCTCGTTGATTTCACCCAACACTTCGGCCGTCAATCGCTTGCGAAAATATACCATCAGAGAAGGATCAAACGGCAATTTACTGTCGTCGTATGCCTCATAACCGCAGAAGTATTGGAGGTACGCTGCTTCCTGAATCTGCAAAGCAGTTTCTTCATCGGAAAAACCATAATCCGCCTGAATGATGCAGGCACCCAGCGCCAGGCGCAGTGGCTTGGCTACGTTACCCTTTTTGTTGGTGAACAGTGCAGCATAGCGCTTTTCAATGTCATTCCACGGAATGAGTTTTGCGCGTTTTACCCAGCGATTCTCTTCTTTCAGGTTCATGCCGACCGGCTGTCCAAAATCAGCTAATCGAATCTGCCCGTTGCTGTACCGATACATCTCATCCACTCCAAGTGCAAGCTTTTTAATGAATTTTGCTGCTTTTCCTTGCACTTATTATACCATAAACCCTGCATAAAGTCAGTATTTATGCGGGTTTATGGGTTATTCAGCGGAGATTATTTAATTTGCTCAATCTCCTTTGAATCTTACTAGAGCCTCGCTCTCGGAGATAGTATGATTGTTTTTTTGAGAACGGCAGCGGATTTTGGGCGGAAATGAAAAAAGCGCAAGAACATCAAGCTAAATGTTCTTGCGCTTTAAATTTATAATATTAATATGTAATTGAAAACATATTTTTTATAAAAAACATATCTAAAATGAATTTTTCAAACGATTCTTTCATAATTATCTGAGTACCAAGCCGTGCAGAACGAATCAAAACTCTGCAACACCGCTTTTTCCTCTTTATATGCAATAGGAACCTCATATGCAATTCTCTCAAGTAAAGAACAATTCTGCACGAGTTCATATTTCAAGGCCATTAAGTACCACTTTTTAGTTCTTTCACAGTAGATTTGATATTGCGCAACTAACTGGAAGATTTCCGGTTTGTCTATATCCCATTTGTCAACGATATAATTCATGGATAGGTGTATCAGCTCTCTATGTTCGTGAATTTTCTTTAACATGATAGTCAATCCCTGATACCAATTAGGTAGTTCCTCAAGGTTAATCATACGCTGTAGCAATTTCAATAACGAGTGTAAACAAGATATTCCTGTATAATTTATGCGTTCGTTACATATATCCGAGTTTTCATTTAATTCTCCTAATTTAACCTGCTTACCATTAATTTCGTCCTTTATTTTTTTAAAAGCTGTGTAGGCACACCTATCTGGCGAATAATCTTCCCTTATGGAAATTGAAGATAATAGGAGCTGGTATGTTATTGACAGCCCTAATCTTGTCCATTTATTTAATTTTAAATGATTTATAAGAACTGGAAGAGAATCTTTTATATGCTTGTATGATATTTCGGTCTCCGTAAATTTTCGGTTTGTTAAAGTTGGAGCATAAAACACTTGCTTTATATCGTTGTATCCATATATCAATATTTCATGGAAGCGGGGAACACCGTCACCTGTAAAATTCCAATCCGTATATATTAAAATATATTTTTGGTTGTCAATGTTTTGCTTGATTAGCTTCGTTAGTTGGTTCTCGCTTAGATTAAAAATATCAATTTCATGTATCGTCAAAATGTCTTCATAGTAAATCGGATCGTGAAAAGATTGATAATCACCAAAATAAGCATTAATCATATTTACATACAAATTCATATGTGAAGCAAGCCATGCATCTGCATATTCTGTTGTTTGTATGATTGCAAGCTTTGCAAATGTCCAACATTCGGAAATAATGGCTGCATCCAAAACTATCGGTAATTTTTTAACCACTACCAAACGCCATCCTTTCATGATTCAACTCAGTCTGAGAAGCCGTTCCCTTAATGACAGCCCTCCTTTGCGCCTGTGTTTCTTTTTTGCCGGGCTATAGCTACTCGGATAAGAAACGTTGTTGTCAATGGATATTGAGCTAAAAAATTTACTGTTTACCTGCTTGTAAATCGAAAAAACTTATGTTAAAATCAATGCAAAGTCACGTATACATCCCCTTAAAAACACAATATCAGGAGGTAACTGCTCATGGACATCAAGAGCAATCAGGAAAAACACCCTATCAGCTGGCTAAAGAGGCAGAATGAGCAAGGAAAGCTTAATAAGAACATCTCTATCCAGCGTAAAGAGGTGTGGGACAACGAAAAGAAGTCTAACCTCATTGTCTCGGTGATGTTAGACATTCCCATTGAAAGTTTGCTGTTTGAAGAGACGGAAAAGAGAAGTCACAATGTCCTTGACGGTAAACAACGTACCCTAACGCTCTGCTCCTATGCGGAAGATGGCTTTGCTCTGTCCCCCAAAATCCGTATTAAAGAAATAGACGGACTGCCGCTAGCCGGAATGAAGTTCTCAGCGTTACCGGAAGAACTTCAAAACCGTATATTAGACTATGAGCTCTTTGTTTCTGTCTTGCGCCCGCTTGATGCCGAGGAACGCGGAACCGTGTTTTTTATGCGTAATCAAGCCGCGCCGCTTTCCAAGATGGATCTGTCGTTGGTTATGCTGGGCGAAGAAGCGATGAATACATTTGACAGGTTGTGCGACCACAGCTTTATGAAAAATAAAATCAAGCTTACCACACCTGCTTTAAAAAAGCATGACGACTTAAAGTTGCTCTTACAGTATTTGATTTTACGCTCCCGTCCAGATATGGGGTTCTCCGGCACAGAAATTATGGGCTATTGCGATGATATAAAAAACGGGGAAGCGGAAATTCATGCTGATGAAATAACCAATGTACTGGATTATTCGGATGCAGCGTTGACTGAAAAAAGGAAATATCTGAAGAAAGTGCATGTGCCGGTCGTGTTATATGTGGCACAAACCGCGAAAGAAACGGGAATTGCGCCGGAAGACTTCGGAACTCGTTTGGATAACTTCTTTGAAAATCTTGAGACCGACGGCGAATATATGACAGCTTGCCAGTCGGGCAGCGCAAAACGGATCAACGTGCAACTACGGGTAAAACTGATGAGTAAGATTTTAGATGCACCTTCGTCATTAAAGAATAAAATCCTTTTCGAAACTCCACCGGCCGAAAAGAATGAAGGACCTAGCGCATCTTTGAGAGGCAGCAAAAGCCCTTCAGCTTCGAAAAAATCCGCAAAGAAAAGCAATAGTTAATCCAGTATGTTAGGGTTCAAAAATCACTCTGAATACAAAATTTAACATGGACAGCGGTAATAATTCATCCGTTGTCCATGTCCTTTTTTATCTCCGCAGAAACAGTTTCAAAACAATAAGCGCCAAAATGGCAGATACCCGGCTCAGAATATCCATATTGATCCGGTTCTGTTTGTGTGATTGTCAGGCGTAGTTTTTGCATTCTAATAAATGGTAAATCATGAATGATTGGCTTCCCTTCCATACTTCCTTGATGTTCCGCAATTTTTTTCGGCATATTCATGCCATCAAAGTATTCTACCTGGTAATAACGGATACGGGCAATATCTTTACGTTCTTGAACGACGATTCGGTTAATAGTGATTTCCTCTCCGAAATCAACCTCTAACCACTCATGTCCTGTAAATTCCCTTTGTGCGTTCCAAAATTTATCACTGTCGGTCAGAGCATGAAGTGCTAAACAGTCTTGTAATGGCTCCCCATTATCACCAAGCCAACAACTGGATGCTATGACGGATTTTCCAGCTGCAATATTCCCCTCTAAAACAGTTAAATCCAAATCATAAAACCCTATATCTTCTTGCGTAAAAACATCCAGTGTCAGACTTGAGCAGGTTTGACGAAATGTAATGGCACGATATTCCCAACTATCATTAGATAATGTATTTACGGGGATCTGTTTCTCCTGCCCATTGATGGACGCGTAGGCTAACCCCTTGCATCTGAAATGTATCTTTTTAATGTGAACCGGCAATGGCCATTGTAAAACAAATCGTTTTTGATAAGAATAATATCCATCCGTATTTTCAACTTTCATAACTTTAACATTTGAACAATTAGTTAAATTCCTGTAGAATCCTTTTTCAATAGTGATATGACCCTCAGATAAAGGGAGTTCTCCAAAAACAACCTTTCGCTTCAACTCTTCGATAATTCTTATTATTGCGTTCCTTTCTGCTGCTTGATAATCTCGAAGAGATCGGCATATTTTTGTCTTTAAGCCATCCAGCTTTTCATGAGAAATATTCTGATTTTGGAGTTCAAAATATTTTAATACCTGATTCCGGATCTTGCTGATTTCATCCTTTGACATGCTATATTTATCAACAGCGATTTTGAAATCTTTCGGTACAATCCCTTTTGAGATTAAATAATAAAGGCCCTTTAAAAGAATCTTTTTATGCTCATATAAAAAGTGAACGCAGCGGAAATCTAAAAAATAAAGCGCTTCTTTTTCATTAAATTGATCAACTAAGCTGTCATATACACAAACTCCAAATGTGATTGAGGTGGAAGTAACCCATTTACTATAAACATATTCATCGGTGGGTAATCCATTTGCATATCGAGTTAGTGCTAGCAAATATTTTTCCAAAGAATATTTGGGGCAATACTCAGAGTTGAGTTTTATAAAAGCGATAGCGTGCGCCTGATGGTTTCGATCATTAAAAATAGCATTATATCCATTGACAACATCCTCATAAGGATATACTACATCTTGCAACACTCCACTTTTTGCGCCGTCAGTTATTGCGTAAAATTCTTGTTTCTCATGGTTGAATCCGTATATGAGTGAATCATGTATGCGGTGTGTTTTCTTGTATACTTCTTTGGTGGACAAGTAAAATTCATCCATCATTATATATACATATTTTTGCTGATATTCTATTCGTTCCTCCAACACAGAACAAACATCGCGGTAAAAAAATCCCCAAGGTAAGAACTCATAAGAAAAAAACATATTATTTAAACCGTAGACACCGACATTCTGATAATCAAACAGAATCAAATTCGGAGTCGGCATCCAGATATTCACATCATGCTCGATTAGCCACTCATCATATTTAGCCTCTGTTTTTAACACACACATAGGGAGCGCATGGAAAAGATAAGTGTTGTAATCTTTCTGCAATATAACCGGCAGTTTGACTTCACCACTCATAAACATTCCTCCTGATAACTCTATTTCTGAAAACCTGTCTACCCATAAAATCTTGTTTATATGTTTCATTAAAGTGATGTCTTAAAATTAATATATCTCAAAGTTTTACAGGGAACTCCCTAATATAATTTGAAATCATTTAATTCCTTCCATGTTCTCTCCCCATTCATATATCCCATTAAATTTCTTTCCGTTAAAAATCAATGCTACATTATTCTAATAGGAATGAGATCCATTTGTATAATACGAAATAACCACTTTTCTTGAAAAAAACATTTTTCTAATATTAATGAAAATAATATTGATAACGATGTTTCTGGTAGCGTGGAAAAAAATAATAAACTCGCGAATGATAAAAATATTTTATAAAAATCACCCTCCTAATAAAAAAGTCAGTTTTTAGGAAAATGAAAAGGCGAAAGAACAGTTGGATAGAATCAACTAATCTTGCGCCTTTTTTATATTCTTTGGTATTGTTTCAGTAATGATTTTTTAGGTATAGATTTATCAAATCAAGTTTTGTGGACTTGACTGTGCTCATAAAAAACAATAATAAGTGAAAATCAATTTACGAGGTGTTATAAATCTACTTTTTTTCTCCTAATTCCACCAACCTAATGTAATGAGGGATATCATTTACATTGGGTTTTAAAATAAAAGCAGGCGCACAACAACCACACCTCCAATGGGTTTTTCCCTCAAATTCATAACTCACGCCGTGATTACATGGACGATACGCGCATCCTTGATCACTATATCGAAATATTTCTTTTACTGAATCGGGACAAGTTTTTAAATATTCAATGCAATTGGATACATTCCTAATTCGCAACATTAATCGCATTTTATTGGTTTCATATATGTTGTTTTCAATATCGGCCGTTCTTGAAACTATCCTAAAAGAATAAGGGCCTTTTGAGTTCATTGTTTTTTCGCTGTAATAATAAGCTATACCGTAACATTCAAAGCCACCGTAAGGTTTATGAAACATTCCTAAGGACATGAGTGCTTCATCCATTTTATATGCAAAATCTTTTTCCGCTTGAGTATAAATTCTGTCGGCTAATTCATCGATGTCCTGCCAACCAGCAGTGTTTATATTGTTTTGAAGCAATCTGAAATTACAGCAGAGATAGTTATTGTGACAACTTAGAAAACCCGTGGGTGGATTGATTTTATATGTTTTATCGACAATCATTTTAAATAAATGCAACAATATGGGGTTGTCTGGATAACTAACAACAATATCATTGTTTACCGGTTTTTTATTTTTTAAACCTTCGAAAACGAAACCGTAATCAGTCAACTTATTAAATAAAAATTGAGTTTGCTTAACTTTATTTACGTTTCTAAATTTATCAATTGACACTTTTAAAAATAAGTCATCTATATCACCACAAATAAAAAGATTGTAGAGCAATATTAATGGCCGATATGGGGCTTGTCCCGAATCTCGCCATTGTTGTGAATAAATGCGATATTGGTTTTTAGAATGCAATGGCATTCCAAACTCGTCCGGATGTTCCGCAATATCGCCGTATATGTCCTTATATAAAGAATTAATTTGTGTAAAAGAGGACTTTATTTCATTCTCGTCCGAATAAACCGTAAAATCAGAATGAACCGTAAAATCATATGGAACACGGATTATTTCGTCTTGACGGAGCTTCGCCCAAACGGATACCCAAATATCATTTGACATTTTTTATTTCCTTTCATTTTAATTATTACAATATTTTCAGCTAATCCCTGTCTTCGTTTTGCGATAAAATTTATCTATTTTTTATTATAACATAAAAACTTCGTAAAACAAGTGTTATAGTGTATTGCACCTCTTGAGTTTTATAAACTTCATTTTATTTTCTCCATATCCATGCCCCATTCATAAATTTTAAAATATCTTTTACCATCAAAAATTAACGCCATATTATTTGTATACGGATGTACACCATTCATATAGGTGGGCAATACAACTTTTCGAGTGAAAAGATTGCGTTCTGCAAGTCTTTCCTTGTTATAGTTAATATACAATATACTAAAATTAGTGTTATTCGGATTTTGAATCATCTGCATAATACAATAATCTGTATTTTTTCGATTCGATTTATATTCAAACCCTGTTGAATCAGTTTTAATTGGACATAGTGCTCTAACTTCATTAAAAAACGGGTGATTATAATTGGCATCAATGATAATTAAACTTATTTCTTCTATACTTGCTATTCTATCAGGTATTTTAATAATTGGGTATTCCACATAGACAATAGTTTCAAAACCATTTGTAGAAGGTTTTGAAAATGTTGATGCGATATTACTTATTGTTTTGTTGTTTTTATCCGGTATAATAATTCTCATGGGTTTTAAATATACATCTAATAAACCCAAGCCTTTTCTAAGATCACACGGAAATAGTTTTTCATCCATTATATAATCTTTTGATTTTCTCCTAATATGAATTTTATCTTGTTTATAATTATAATAAGTCATAGTATATTTTTTGTTGATTTCGATTTTGAATTCATTTTTATTAATTTGTGGTGGCAATGTAATGGTAAATCCAGATACATTTATCACATTAACGAATATTGTATTATTCTTTATATATGCTTGAATTTTTGAACTTTTTTTCCCGAATTTTATAGAGTCAATTTCAAACCAATATGCTTTTCTATGGCGGTTGCGCTCGGTAATATAAGATATATGATTTGGCCAAGATTCTCTATGATATCTTAACATATCATCAATAAAAGCTTCTTTACAACGGATATGCGCTAAATCATTATGAATCATATTGTCTGCAAGGATTCCTGTATACTTAGTATTTTGTTTTAACCTTTTATGAGCTCTTGCAAAAGCGCTATCATATAAATGTTCATACTTTGACGAAACATTTATAATGCGTAAATTATTAACATTTCCCACGTGCTTTTCATCTACTGGTCCAGCAATAGTAAATATTCCAGCGAATTCATGCGGATATGCTTGTGACTGAGCCCATACTGCAGCGCCACCACTAGAGGTTCCTGTTAAAAATATTCTTTTTTCATCAATGCTATATACTTTTATAATATCATCCATGGCTTCCCAAAACGCTGATTCTGCAACATAACTCCCCAATGTTACTCCTCTGCCAGAAATATCGACAGCAATAAGCGTCTCTTTTGTATATTGTCCGATTAAAGAGGCATCCCAACTATATACTCCGGTTGACATTGTAATGAACAAAGGATATTTCTTATTTTTATCATAATTTTTTGGAACATAAACATGGTAGATATCCACACAATCATCAATATTCGATCTGTAATATTTTTTCCTGAATCCTTCTGCATAAATTAATTGATCATGATGCTTTTCATCATTTGAATAATTAATTGCCGTTTTTAATTCATGGGTGTTATAAAATTTTGACGTATGGTTAATGGCATGTTTTTTATAATAATTCAAATGAAACTCTAAAGCAAGTTTATCATATTCGGTAATAGAATCGGAATAAAGAAGCTTTTCTGCCTGCTTCTTAATACTATCAACAGCTTTATCAATTGGGTAGAAAAACTGCTCAGCCCAAGTATAGCAGAGAGTACCAGCTTTATTATAATATTCGAATTGATAAACAATATTATTTAAATTATCAGCATTTTTATATTCCTGCAAACTTGTATCCACTGTATATTTTATATTAAATTTGCATTTTTGTTCGCTTACAATATTCCAAGGAAATCTTTCTATTAATTTTAATGTGACGTCCTGCATAATATCAATGTTGAGGTTATCATTGGGGATAAGTATATACTCAAATAGATCCTTGTCATATAATTCAATTTTATTATAAAGCAGATTTGCGATATTTTGAGAGATAGTATAATTACTGCCTAGTATTGAAACATAGTCATCTTTAATTTCATTTACATATTTATTAATCCTAATTTCTAAAAAAGACTCACTTGTCGCTTCGGGTAATTCGATAATAAAAATATTATCGCCTTTTTCCACTTTTATTGAAACCAAAGGAGAAAACCAAAACGTGCTTCCGGCAATTATCTTCGAATTCATCCACAATTTACAGGAAGTATTAGCAAGTGCATTAATAAATATTTTTGTCTTTGTAGTACAGATTAATTTAAAAAATAAGAAGCATGGTTTTCTATTGATATCAGCAGAATTTAAAGATAACCTCAATTCTCTATCCAGAATAGATACTTCACGTGTTTCAACTGATTCATTATTATAAAATTTTAAAATTTGCTTCATTATGCCTTCAGGTAATACTTCAGAAACAAAATTATAATTTTGATATATGTTTGTATTTATAATTTGCCCTAATGACGTTATCTGAATTGCTCTGTTTTTAAGGTCGTAAATAAACTTATTATTCAAAGTAACGCATCCTTTATTTTATTGTATTAAGACAATAAATGCCCAAAGGGTTAATAACAGAAGATGAAAATTCAGCCAATTCAATGTCTGTCTTTAATGCAAGTTTACTATATCTTTTTCTAAATAGATAAGCGATATTGGAATATCTGCCCCGTTATTCCTACAGACAGAAAATATATATTTACCATTCTCAATCTCAAAGGTATTAAAAATCTGTTCAGTTTTGATGTCAGTCACATCAAAGGATTTTAACGAACAGTTTAATCCTTTGCCGGTGTGTTTTAAATATGCCTCCTTCTTTGTCCATATTTCATAGAAAGCTTTATCAAAATCCAGACAATTATTGATATAAGAATTTTCTTCTTGAGTGAAAAAGCGCTTAGCTATTTTCAAATCGCATGGCCGAATCCGTTCAATATCTATCCCGATTTCACTTTTAGAAAAAGCAACCGCTATAGCTCTACGAGTATGAGAGATATTGAAATAAAATTTGGGGTGATTTTTAAGATATGGCTTACCGTACTTACCTTTTTCAAACGAAATCTCACTATTCTGTATACCCAAATGATTAGTTATCTGTTTACGTACCAGAACTTCAGCATAAAGACTTAATTTTCGATCAATGATATGTCGATATTTTTCTAATTTTTTTTGTTTTTCTTTCGTTACAAGACTCATAAAATAATCCATGCGGGAATCGGCAATATCAGATATTTCTGCGAGAAATATGGTTGTTTTCATGATTTTGAGAAATATTTTTTTAGTTTCTCTGTTGCGTCTGTCTTCTCCCAAGAAACGTCTATATCTTCACGTCCCATATGCCCATAAGTTGCGAGCGTTTTATAAATCGGTTTTCTTAATTGTAGTTTGTTTATAATAGCTACTGGACGAAAATCGAATAATTCTTTTGCCGCTCTAGCGATTTCCATATCTGAATATTTTCCTGTACCGAAAGTGTCCACCATTATAGAAACAGGTTCTGCGATACCAATAGCGTAAGCAATTTGAATTTCACATTTTTTCGCTAATTTCGCCGCCACAATATTTTTAGCAACATATCGTGCTGCGTATGCAGCACTTCGATCCACTTTTGTCGGGTCTTTTCCTGAAAAGGCACCGCCCCCATGACGTGCAAATCCTCCATATGTATCTACAATAATTTTTCTACCCGTAAGACCAGTATCACCTTGGGGCCCTCCAATTACAAATCTTCCAGTGGGATTAACATGTATTTTTGTATTTTCATCTATCATATCATTTGGAATAGTTTGCCCTATAACTTTATTAACGATGTCCTGATATAACGTGCGCATATCAACTGAACTCTTATGTTGTGCCGAAACAATTATCGTGTCTATCCGTTTTGGAATACCGTTTTCATATTCAACCGTGACTTGAGTTTTCCCATCAGGACGCAAATAAGGTAGTTCTTTTGATTTACGTACCTCTGCAAGCCGTTTGGCTAATTTATGAGACAGTGAAATAGGTAACGGCATTAATTCAGGTGTTTCATCACAAGCATATCCGAACATCATACCTTGGTCACCTGCACCGTTTATATCTTCTTCTGTCTGGGATCCGGATTTAACTTCTTTTGATTTATTTACACCCAAGGCAATATCAGCTGATTGTTCATCTATTGAAATGCTGACTGCGCAAGTATTGCCATCAAATCCTTGATCCGGACCATCATAACCTATGTCTTTTAATACATTACGAACAATCTTTGGAATATCCACATAACAAGATGTGCTTATCTCTCCCATTACGTTAATCTGACCTGTAGTGCAGAAGGTTTCACATGCTACACGGCAATTTGAATCTTGTTCTAAAATAGCATCCAAAATTGCATCTGAAATTTGATCGCAAACTTTGTCCGGGTGTCCTTCGGTTACAGATTCTGAAGTAAATAAATGCTTATCCATAGTAATCTCCTTAATATATATTATTTTTTCAATGTATAAATGTTTTAATTTCTATTAATTACGCTTGACCGGTACAAATATCGATGCGCAATTAGCCTGGCGGAATCGGGCGATGACTTTTCGATTATTATCAAGTTCATATTCAGGATGCGACTCAAAATACAATTTATCCATATGGTAAAACGCCACATCATAGGGCATTGACGGATTATCACCATTAAATTCTTTTTGCGTGATATGGACATACATACCGCCTGGTAAAGTGATTTTCTCTATACTTTCCGGCAAGCCGTCAAAAGCGCTGACACGCGAACCAAAACAACTTTTATAACCACATTCCCAATCAACAGGAAAACCATAAAAATCACCATTTTGATTGTACCGAGCCAATCCTGTTTTATACACTTCGGTTGCTACTGCGAAATAATCAAATATGCACATATATTCGTCTTCACCATGGGGATGGGTACAACAGGCAATCTTCCATGGTGGCAGTAATACGGGATTAAATTCGAAAGTGTCGAAATGATCATTTTCGTCAACCGGTTTTCGAATAGGCTCATACTTGGTTAAAATATCACCTGTTTCATCCCATGTATTCATCGGATAACCGGCAAGATTGTAAATATAGCCGGTGCTGCGGAACTCGCCGATAAAATATTCGTCCGCTTTCATACGCTCATCAAATCCAATCCGGCCTTCCAGTTTTTGCGCATTAATCTCCATCCGTGCGTAACGACAAGCTGGAAGCGTAAACATAATCGTATGCTCTGGTAAAAATTCTGGCAGATTATTAAAATTGTCTATAGGGAACCCTATAATTACATTGTAGTTACCATCACAATGAATATTATAGCGGGCGCTTATAATTTCACTTTCGCTAAGGTTTACGCCAAGTGTATCCGCAAGAAACTGAATTGTTCCGTCAGTTATATATTTCTTTGCGATAAAAGCGTCATTCATTGTACTGCTATCAAAATTGAGCGTATTTGGATAGCCTTGACTTTCAAAATTAACAGGTACACCGATGCCAATAATATTAATTTTTGATCTGTCTATGATGTAGCAAAAATTGGTTACTTTTTCTACTAGTTTTTCATCTTTGTGTTTCACAATATTCACTATCTCCATTTTCAAATTGAACTTAGATTTGAGTTCTAATACAGTAGTCCATGAATTAATTTTTAACATTAGTTTACTATATATGATTAATCCTTCCATCGTATAAATGGAAGGATTAATCATATATTATTCATAATTCCGAAAAGACAATATAAGTCTTTCCCCTGTACTGAGAGAATTAATTAATTAGGGCAACTACCTGTTCTTCCAACGCACTCATTTCTAATAATGCATCACAATATGGCTTTAATTTTGACTTATCGCTAAACATATCGCCAGCTGAAAAATCCTGTGGAATAATTTGTCCGAGTCTAACGGAAACCTCGACAATTTTATTATATAACTCGGCTAAATCGTTACGATTATTATCCTTAAAATAGTTCACTGCAAATTGTCTGTCAAGATATTGTTTGTAGGTACACATGACACACATGTATGGGAAAAAGTTATCCTCCCATTCATAAGTCATAAGAGCATTCGCAAACGCTTTGTGTGCTGCTAATCCATTGAATTGATCGGGAAATATGCTTTCTTCAGTAATAAGCTTTTTTATGAGCTTCAGAGTCTCACTAAATACTTCTTCTTTGGATGGTTTTTTACACTTGTCGCCAATAACAAGCATACTTCCCAGATTGCTTTCCGCAAAAATGCCATTATGCCAATCCGACTTTCTAAAATAACCCGTTTCATCAGCTTCTTCTTTATGATCATCTTCAATATACATAAACGGGTTATAACCTAAAAGCACCTGTCCATTATTATCATATCCAGAAATTAAACAGGTGTCGGAACAATTTATAACGCCTTCTAGCGTTAAAACAGGTACACCCTTATCAATGCTATCCATAATAAGCTTACTATCAGTTTCAAAATCGCTTCTGTTATGGTGCGTAACGCTATATCCGAACATTTTGAACGTATGCTCAAACATAATCGGCACATAACTTGCATGATGATTGCCAAAGCTCCATCCCTGCATTGAAAATGATGTCCTATATGCACTGCCCGATACAGCACAGACATAATCATAATTTGTATTTTCGCCGAGACCGTTTAATGCCGAAACAACACTATTAACATATTCGTTTTGCCTCTGCATATCTGACCAATCCACTTTTTGTAATCCTGGAATAAGGTTACGTTTCATAGTAAATCCTCCTTTTAATGAAAAATTTATTGTTATGGGTGAAAAATTAGTAAATATTAATTTGGATCTTGATTTGGCAAATTGTGAAGGCGTATAACCGAAGAAACGTTTAAATGCTTTTGTAAATGATTCAACCGTTTCATAGCCGCATTTTAACGCTATCTCCGTAACCGAAACATTACCTTGAATCAATTGTTCTGCTGCTACTGATAAACGTCTGAAGCGGATATATTCACCGACGGAGTATCCGACAATGGAACTGAAAATGTTTGATAATGAAGATGGTGCATAATTTATCGCTTTACCAACAGCATCAACATTTATCGACTCAAAAAGACTATATTCAATAAAATCTATAGCCTCTTGGATTTTGCCTATCCAAATCAAAAATACTTCACCTCCCATAGTTTATTATAGCAATATATTTATTTTTTCACTTGTCATTTTCTACGAAGATTTGTCCGTATTTATTAATTCGTCTTGTACGCTTGACATGACAGTGCTTGGTATTTTTGTTATGCTTATCCTTTATATTAAAATAAATTATATCATGAACATAAAATCTGTTCAAGAAATATTTTGTATTTCAACGTATTAAGAGTGAATATTTAACAGCTCTTGTTTCACATCAACAACCTTTACACGATTATTAGAAATATTGTTAATGAAAGATATTAATGTCGTCCTTGGACTGATTTCGTAAAAAGTATTTATTCCATCTGCCAACATATTTTCTATTGTTTTAACCCATTGAACCGGCATAATTATTTGTTCATATAATCTGTCATAAAATAAATCACTCTTATTGAATTTTTCTCCGGTCACATTAATGTAAAGGGGACAATCAGGTATTGCAAATTCGTATGTCTGCAAATTACTAAAATATTTATCTGCCGCTGGACGCATCATGGAGTGGTGAAAAGGCCTGTTTACTTTCAAGGGAATAAAATGACCACCCGCAGATTTAATTTTTTCTGCAAAACTATCAAAAATATTTACTGCAAAAGAAACGACAAGCTGTTTATATGAATTGTAATTTGATACCATGGCTTTATTTTTTCCTATTTCATCACATATTGCATTAACTTGCTCAATATTTAAATTTATCACCGCAGCCATTTTTCCAATGCCGTCTTTTACTGAATCTTCCATGGCTAGAGCTCTTGCATTTACTAATCGGAAAGCGTTCTCCATATTTATTACATTAGCAGCAACCAGTGCCGCATATTCGCCCAATGAGAATCCAGCCACAACATCCGGCCGGATTCCTTGCTCTTTGAAAACTTCATATAATGCTAATTCAACAGCGAGTGTGCAAATTTGGCAATATACCGTTTTATTCAATTCGTCTTGTGGTGCTTCAAAGCACATTTCAGCAACATTATATCCAACAATTGATGTAGCCTTTTCAAATACATTCCGGGCCTTTTGTGAATGAGTATAAACCTCTTTACCCATTCCTGTAAATTGCGCTCCTTGTCCCCCGAAAACTAATGCTGTCTTCATTCTACACCTTCCTTTTGATCGTGCTGTATAATAAACCTCACAAGATCTTTAATATAATACATCGTCAAGTCGTCTATTCGAATTCGAAAGGTATCCTCAATATCGGTAATGATATTTGTATAATCAAATGAATTGATCGCCAAATCCTGAATAAGATGCGTCTCCATTTTAATATCACACGGTTCATCAAGATAAGGGGAAATAATATCCCGTATTTTATAAAATATGGCTTGTTGTTTCATAAAGTTAACCTCTTTTAATTTTATTAGTTGCTGTTTTGGGGAATTCTGACTCTCTAATTTTAACCTTTGTAATATTCTTATAGACTGGCAACAAGCTGTTTATAGTCTTTAAATCTTGATCTATACAATTTCTGTACACATCTGCATCCTCTCCTAAATAGACTTCCGCTTCAATTTGGTTGTCTTTTTGATATACCAATACTTCTTTGATATAGTCCAAAGTGTAAAAATAATTTTCAAGTTCTTCCGGACTGATGTTTTTCCCATTACTGAGTATAATTACATATTTCTTTCTTCCGGTAATATACAGAAATCCGTCCTTGTCTATATATCCTAAATCGCCTGTTTTGAACCATCCATTTTGAAAAACTTGCTTAGTTTCCATTTCATTTTGATAATAACCGGAAAACACAATATCACCTTTCACTAATATCTCATTCTCAACTATTTTGATTTGCACCCCGTCAAGTGTTTGTCCTACGCTGTTATCACGGTAATAACAATTTCGATTTACCGTAACAACAGGTGAACATTCGCTTATACCATAACCATTTAGAATTTGTATACCAAATGAGCGAAATCCTTTTACATATTTATCAGGAATAGAAGCTCCTCCGGTGACGATAAGCTCTAGTTTCCCTCCAAACGACTTATGGATACTTGGAAATAATATTCGTCGCAAATCTATTCCTATTTTCAAAAAGAAATTACTGATACGAATTAATACATGTAAAATATCTTCTTGTTTTTTCTTCTTAGCTTGCATCCATATTTGTTTATAAAGTGATTCTACGATCATAGGAACAAGAATAAGGTTTTGCGGCCTATATTTTATTAGCTCATCTTTGAAATCTTTTAGACTTTTACTTATTGATATGGTTCTGCCCGAAAGCATAACGCATAAAACTCCTATGAAAGCAAAGGTATGATATAAAGGTAAAACTAAAATGTTTGCTCCAGCAAAATAAACGTTATTAATTGCGGCAACCATATCGCTTGCCAAATTTTTGTGAGAAAGCATAACTCCTTTAGGTTGGCTTGTCGTTCCTGATGTGTAGACAATAACGCTGCACTCCTCACTCTTGACATTATAATCAATAAAAGAACGCTCGCCTTCATAAAACATAGTTTTTCCCTTCGTGATCAAATCAGATATGTCTTTTTCTAAAACGATTATTTGTTGAACGGGAAAATTATTAGTTACAGCCTGTATCTTTTCAAGGTATTTCTGAGAACAAATAACAACTGATATTTCGGTTTTGTTTATTAACTTTTCTATTTGCTCGTCCGATGTCTCTGGATCTATTGGTACAATAACATTCCCACCGTTCATCACGGCAAAGTATGATAAAAGCCATTCGTAAGAATTTTCAGCAATTAATGCGATATTTACATTATGTAATCTAAGATTATATAACGCAGTTCCTAATCCATTTATGTCATCTGAAAATTCTTTGAAACTTTTTTTTATAACTATATTGTCTTTCGTAAATTGGAATGCAGTTGAATCTTTATATGTGTCTGTACAAAAAACGACCATATCTTTTAAGTTATTTATCTGCGGAACATGATTTAGTGAATACGGCTTATTCTTCATTATATTTCACTCAAATTCCTTACACTCTATTTATATTCTCATTTATAATTAATTCTTTTTCACTGGCACAAACAAGGAAACTAATTCTCTTTTGTTCTCAGGTGAAATCAAATTTTCTAGCATGACTGCATAGCGCAAGCTACCGTTTTCGTTATAGTTTATCTCGTAATGTTCATTGCCATCGAAATATGATATTAGAGAATAAGTTTGTTCTTCCAAGTCTTCATCAATATAACAACTTACTGCAGCAAATAAGCCGCCCTTAAAGGTATAGTCCCAATATTCACTGTCGTTAATAAAGTTATCGTCAATTCGTAAAATGATTATATCTCCTCCATTTTCCTGCAACTCGAATTGTTCATGCCAACCCGGTCTCCCAATAAGAATGCTCTGTTTTTGTAACCAGTATAAAAACCCTTCAGGATCAGATGTTTGAGGGGAGATTTTTAATAATGAGGATAAAACTCGCATGGTTGGCAACTGTATGATTGACGGTTTTATGGATTTGTTGAATTTATTTGATAACTCGGATAATTCTTTATAGTTCATATTGTTACTCCGTTATATCCGAAAGAGTGTTATCTTGGATATACTTGCTAAGATTGTCAATCAAATGTAGTTTTTCTTGATATAAGATACTATCATCTAACGTGATTTTGAATTTTTCTTGAATACAAATCATTAATTTTTCAATTTGGACAGATGAAAGATTTATATCTGTTAAATCATTAAAGGCTGGTTGGTTTATAAATATATGGTTTGAACACTGAGAAATTAGCCTTATAATTTCTTTTCTAATCATATCATGTTTTCCATCATCATTGTCTTCAGTGTATGTCACATTATTTAAACTCATTTGTTTTTCTATATAACTGCACAACGAATTAAATGAGGTAAACTTATTATAATCAAGGGCTTCATCCTCAAATTCAAAGCCAAATATCCTTTCCATATCAACTACCATTTTTATAAATGAAATTGAATTCATTCCGAGTTGTGATAGATCATCGTTTTCTTGTAAATATTGATTGACATTGGCCATTTCACTGTGAACTGAAATAATTTCAATAATTTTTTCTCTGATACTCACTTTGCTGCACTCCTTTATATTTTTTGTTTTAGAAATTGTTCTTCATACTTTTTAATACAATACTTTACAAAATCGAATAAGCTTTTATCATATTGTAAAACACCTTCTATCATATCTTTTTTTTGAGATTCTAAAACCCGACGGTTACTCAACGATATTTTTAATAGCTTACTAAGCAATAAATCTTTAGAATTAATATATTTTTTCTTCAATATTTCATATTTACTTTTTAAGCTTATATCATCCAATAGTTTTTCAAATGCTTTCTCAAAACAATCAAAAAAAACATTAAATGAAAATATATGTGAAGATCTTAAAAATGCTATATTTTTTTCAAATTTTAATATATTTATATCATCATATATTTGGTTAATTGCTGTAACTAAGTTGTTATTTAAATAATTATAATTATCAATCAAATCATAAAATATATCTATAAATCCAGTCATTTGTTTATTTAATTTGATTGTTAATTTTTTAATAACAACTAGACTGTTTAAATAGTCATTATCTTCATTTTTAAAATATTCTTTTGTACTTTCAAAAATATCATACATATCTTTCTCACGTAAAGCAATTTGAATAATAGGTTGACTATTATAATATTGCAACATATTTTGTCTGTTTATTGCCGAGTCAGAAATAAAAAAGACACCAGTTTCATGATCAAATCCAGTAATAAAAATATAGTGTCCATTTGTATTCGACTCTCGATGTGCTTCAATTAAATAAAAACATTCTTTGCATACTGTGGGAAAAAACACTGGGAGTCCTAATTCGATATTATGGCAAACTGCTTCTTTAAAAGCATTGAAATCAAATATCTTAATTGTTTTTAAATAAAGTCCCATAGGTTTCATGATTGTATTTGCATGTGTAGAGAAATTATTAATATCGATTGTGTTCCAATTTGCCTGAAGACAATAATAAAAACAATAGAAATAATAGAACTCTTTTCGAAAACATCCACACCCCCATGCAATACTATTATCAACACAATTAGTATTTAAGTAATTATATCCGTCTGCTATAAAATTTATTTTAATTTCATCCACTTGAATACATCCTTGACTTATTTTATAAAATTGCAAATATTTTTCATTAAATCATTGAATTCAATCATATTCATTTGCTGTCTACTATCTGATAATGCTGTATCCGGATCTGGATGAACTTCAATCATAATACCATCAGTTCCTGCAGATATAACTGCTTTTGCAATAGGGTAAATAATATCTTTTCTTCCCAAGGAATGGCTTAAATCCGTAACAATTGATAAACTTGTTTCTTGTTTGATTATAGGTATGCAAGAAATATCAAGTGTATTTCGAGTCTTTGTTTCAAATGTACGTATGCCTCTCTCACACAAAATAATATTTCTGTTTCCGTTTAATGCTATATACTCTGCGGCAAGCATAAATTCTTCAATAGTTGCGCTAAATCCTCTTTTTAGCATGACTGGATGTCCAGAAATCCCAACTTCTTTTAACAGTTCATAATTATGCATATTACGTGAACCGATCTGCATAATATCAGCGTATTTTGAAACCAATTCAACGTGCCGTGTGTCTACAATTTCGGTTATTGTGAATAAGTTGTGTTTTTTCGCAACTTCATTCAATATCTTCAAGCCATCTTCTCTTAATCCCTGAAAATCATATGGTGAGGTTCTAGGTTTATATGCTCCGCCACGTATACATTGAACTCCAATTCTTTTAAGGAAGATTACGATTTCTTCGAACACAGAATATTTTTCAACTGAGCATGGGCCGGCAATAACCACCAATTTATCAGCTGGCAAGTCTAAGATATCAGTTAATGATGTAAATTTATCTTTTTCTGATATAAGCAACTTTTTTTTAGGATTGTTAATATAGTCTGAGTTTTCCATCTAATATCTCCATCCATAATATTATTCGGATATCATGATTATGTTTTTAAAATCACTCATATCATTTATCCATTTACATGTTATGCTATCATCAATTATTCTCGTATTTCCTGAAATGGTGCATCCGGGTCCTAACTCTAGTATACAATTATTTCCGTGCTCCCTCTGGTTTTTAATCAGCGTATCCCATAATATCGGCATGGCTATCTGCTGTGATAACTTTTCTTTTACGCTTTTTGCATCCATGGTCATATTACCGTCCACGCATGAAAAAACAGCGTATTCAGGATCTTGAAATTGATACTTATCAAAAATCCGTCTTGAAGTGAATAAAATATCCCGGCATAGTGGGCTGTGAAAAGCTCCGCCTCCATCTAAAGGAATTACCCATCTGGCGCCTTTTTCCTTCGCCAGTTTTGAGAGTTCTTTTATTTTATCACTTTTCCCTGAAACAACATTTTGATCATTGGAATATGTAATTGATAAGATAATACTTTCTCCGTCAGGATCTACAGAACTACAGCATTCTCTGAGAATCTCCCGATCTAATTCCATTACTCGTACCATTGAGCCGTTTTTAATAGCCGAGTCATTAATCAATAATAGTTCCAGCTCATAAACAAGTTTTAATACTCCGGGAAAAGTAAGTGATCCTGCTGCCGAAACCGCGGCAAATTCACCTTGACTGAATCCAATAGCCGCGTAAGGTTTTTTTATATGTAAACGCAGCAATTTATAAAGCGCTATACAATGGGTTATAAGGCAAACGGTATGGAGTTCAGGCTTTATTTTTGGATTAATATAAGAAACTTCATGCAAGTCATTGTGCATACAATCACTTGCTTCATCAAAGACGTTTCTGAATTCACTAAATTCATTGTAAAACTCTTTAGATAAGCCATGATAAAAAGCGTCTCTTGCGGGAAACGCTATTGAGTAGTTGTCAAGGATGCTCATGTTTCACCTTTCTGCTGCTTATTATTTTTTAAAATATGATTTCTGCTCTTGGCTAAATGTTTCATATGAGTTAGACGCTGATATATGTGGGAATCATCAAAAATATTTTTATATATCCTTAACAATCCTTCTTCCAGCTCATAGACTTTCATTTTCTTCGGACGAATGGTGACATCCCAAAATGTATAGAAGCTCCAATCATCAGTTAAAATTCGATTTTCGCTATGTAATGTCTCCCGCAGGCGTGTTCCGGGCAACGGAGTAGGGACTGTGATATTTACTGCATAAAGCTTGTTTCTCTTGATAAAATCTTCCGTCTGATCAAATACATTGATATCATCCTCGTCAAGGCCAACAATAAAAGTCCCATACACCCCAATTCCGAAAGATTGTATTTTCTCAATAGCTTGTTCATATCCCGGAAGCTGTTTGAGCTTCCAATTTTTATTGTCCAATTGATATAGACTGTCAAAATGTACACTTTCAAAACCGACCACTACCCACTGGCAACCTGAAAGTACCATCAACTCTAACAGCTCATTATCTTGTGCAATAGATACGTCCGTTTGGGCCAGCCATCTGATATCCAATGACAGTATTTCTTTTAAAAGCTTTTTGCATTCTTTTCGATGAACCAAAAAATTATCATCAGCAAATAATATCAGTGCATTAGGAAACATTTTTTGAATTATCTCAAGCTCTTTTAAAATATCTGAATTATCTTTCCGACGATATCCCGATCCAAACACTTTTGAAGCACAACAGAAAGAACAATCATGTGGACAGCCACGGGTCGTCTGAAGCGTAATAATTGGATAATCGTATCCTTTCAGTAAATCAAATCTTGGCATAATCTGACCTTCAAATTGATATTTTTTATCCACATCATCTCTGTAAACTCTTTTTATATTTCCATTTTCATAATCTGAAATAAATTGCGGCCAGGTAATTTCCCCTTCGCCAACCATCACAACATCCGCATGCTGCATCGCTTCATCAGGCAAAACGGTAGCGTGTATACCACCTATTACCGTAAGAATATTCAATTCTTTAAACTTACCGATAATCTGATAGGCATTAACAATTTGCTGAGTCATTGCGCTGATACAAACAATGTCATATTTCTTCTCATAATCAATCTCTTTATAATTTTCATCTATATATTCAACTTCCCAATCCGCGGGAAATAAGGCCGCTATGGTTATCAAGCCAAGGTTTGGACCTGTCCATAGAGCGCGAAAACTATCCATGCCGTTTGTACTTTTTAGAAATTCAATTAATTTTTCATTTTTCCCAAAATCATTGCCTTTAGGAGATATCAATGCGACTTTTTTCATAAATCTATTTATTAGCAATGTTCTTGTTGAAGAACTCTACTATCCTTTCATCATATTCTTTTGGTTTTAAATGCTTATTAGTCAAATGTCTGGAACGCGGAACACACCATATGGAAGCTTCACTTGATTTTAATAATTCATACGCAAGTTTTGGATTATCAATCGTTATAATGTTATCTTTTTCCCCGTGGATCAGTAAAACTGGTTTACCCTTCAGTTTCTTTAATAATTTTATTGTTTTTTTTGCCATTCTTGCAAACCCAACATAATGCAGAAAAATAAATAGGAAAACGCTTCTACGTATTGGATTCTGTATTTTTTTATCATCTAAAACATAATTAAAATATTTTTTTACATACAGCAATGGTCCACCATCAGTAATAGCAGCTTGTATATCGCTGTATTTATTTATTGCCCATAGAGCTTGAGACGCTCCCATAGAAAATCCCATAATGCCAAAAGGACCTTCTACTTTCATACTCTTTATTTTTTCATAAAAGACGGAAAAATCTGTTTGCAAGGAAATCTTCACGCCTTTATATGTTTCGCTTTCCCCATGATTTCGGTTATCAAAACTAAGTACCCGGTATCCATTCATTAGAAGAGAATCTATGAACATCAAAATGGCCTCTTTGCTTCCACCTAAAAAGTGGCATACAAGAATTATTCCTATACAGGCTGTTTTGGGTTGATAATCTATTCCTGCCAGCTTTATTCCGTCTCGAGTCATAAACTCAAATTTTTTATATGTATAAGGAATCTTTAATCTTAAATCATACTTATACTTGGCAGGATGCGTCAATTCAAAAACCGATTTATAGCTTTTTGCCGTATAGTATATAAAACCAACCAATACGAATACAAAAATCAGTATGAAAATTATTATCATAAAATTTAACCGTCCTGTGTTAAAAATGAATAGAGTTTAAATTACATATCCTTATAGCGTTATTCGCATAGTCGGCAATATATAAATAATAACTCATACAATCCACCACTATGCCTGCCGGAATATTGTATTGAACTGACTCATTATTTGTCGTTGAATCTATATAACCACATTTACCATTTCCCGTTAGTGTATTGATAATTTTTGTTTTAAGGTTCAATATTCGGATACAGTCATTCTCAGCGTCAGCTATTAAAAGGTGTTTTTCTTTCCAAACGCAGACCCAAAAGGGTCCGTTCAATTGCGCTTTTTGTCCGTATCCACCATCACCTGAATAACCTGGCTCGCCCGTTCCACAGATGGTTCTTATCTTATTGGTAGCCACATCTACTTCCCTGATGCAATGGTTCCCATAATCTGCTATGTAAATATACTGACCATCTTTGGTAACCGCAAGTCCATATGGCTTATCGAATGATGCTTTTAGGGGATCTCCGCCATCACCGCTATAACCAAATTCTCCTGATCCCGCTACGGTATATACGATTCCATCATTTCTGATTACCCGTATCACATTGTTTCCATAATCGTTTGTATATACGTTGTTGTACATATCTACTACTACACCGCCCGGCCTGCTGAACTTAGCCTGTTTGCCAAGCATTCCATCGCCCTCATATCCTTCGCTGCCACAACCCGCAAGCGTCTCAATAGTCCCTTGTCCGTTTACCTTTCTGATACAATGGTTTCCGGTGTCGGCAATATAGATACAACCATTCATATCCGCAGCAACGCCGCTCGGTTTATTAAACCGCGCTTTCGTTGCGCAGCCACCGTCGCCAGAATAACCATAGTTTCCATCTCCGGCGACTGTTGTAATTATTCCCTTGCGATCCACAAGCCTGATAGCATGATTACCCCTGTCGGCAATAAGCAACTCACCACCGCCATTTACATCCAATCCGTAAGGCTCGGCAATCCGCGCGTTTTTCGCCATACCTCCATCACCACTGTAACCTACAAGGTCTCCTATCAGTGTAGAGACGCCTGATGACTTACCCATGATAATCTGGATTTCATCATTATCGTAACTAACAACACGATTTCTGCCTTTCTTCTTTGCTTCAGCAAGCGCGATCTCAGCTCTTTTTATTAACTGTTCAATGTGTCTTTCATCTCCGGTATAGAAAGCAATTCCAAAGCTTACTGTGATAGGAACCTTCGCGTAAATGGACTGCTGATCCATGAATCTCTGCTTTCTGAATTGTTTTCTCAGTTCATCAACAAATAATTCTGTAGGTTCTTTATTAAGGTTTTCAAAAATCAATATGAAGCTGTCACTATAATATCTTCCCGTTATGAACTCGTTATAAGAAGAAAAAAAACCGGCCATTCTCGATAGGATTCTATCACCTTCTGAACTGCCGACCTTTGAATCTATATTGATAAAAAAATCAATATCACAGAGCGCAATAGAAAACTCCGTTTTATTGTTTATCTTTTCATTAAGATAATCTATAACGATATCACGATCCCATAATCCTGTCAGAGTATCAAATACTGGCTTCACGACAATCCAAGTCCTCCATCCAATGGAATCACAGTTCCGGTAAGGTATTCAGGGGCAGCATCGGTATCGGCTAAAAACTTTACGACGCTTGCCACTTCATCAACCCTGCACATACGTCCCAAAGGAACCCCTTGAAGCAGTTTCTCCTTATCTTTATTATTAATAGTTGATACCATATCTGTATCAACCCCTCCGGGAGCGATGGCATTCACGCTAATTCCATATGGCGCGACCTCTTTTGCAAGAGAACGTGTAAAACCTAATAAAGCCGCTTTCGCAGAGGAATAATTCACCTGTCCGGGAATCCCGAAAATACCACTGATGGAACTGATAAATATTACCCTGCCGGATTTTTTCTTCAGCATATGAAATATCGCGGCTTGTGTCAGATAAAACGCGCCAGTGAGGTTGGTGTCCAGCACGTCGTTCCAATTGTCGACAGACATGAAAGCCAAGGTTTTATCCTGCCGTATACCGGCGTTATTGACAACAGCATCAATACATCCCCGCTCGGCAACAACTTCAGAAATCATTTTTTTCACTTGCTGCTGATCTCTGATATCAACCTGATAGGCTTTAACATTTCCTTTAAGGTTCTGACTTTCACTTAGCACCTTATTTGCTGCTTCATTATTGTTTAGAAAAGTAAACGCCACATTTGCTCCGTGTCCAGCCAACGCCAAGACAACTGCTTTCCCAATACCTCTTGAGCCTCCGGATACTACTATATTTTTTCCTTCTATTGACATATAATCCCTCCTCGATATTTCATGAATTATGATTATTCCGCATATAAGACCGCAACTTTTGATATGTAGCCTCACAAGCCAGAATCTCCTTCATTTGCTCTTCGCGGAAATCATTTAATACTCCTTCATTAATGATTTTCTTGTGTAAATTTAATGTCCTAAACGAAAGACCGCATAACCGTTTTGCGACTGAAAAGGATGCCTCATTGAGTTCTTTTCGCTCAACAATTTTGTATATCAATCCCCACTTATCTGCCTTATCTAGGTTTATCCGGTCGTTTGTCAGCGCAAGCATAAACGACCTTGAATTACCTGCCAACTTTGTAAGGAGCTCAATACCGCCATCGGCTAAAAGGCCGCCGTATTGCGGATCCGGTAACCAAAACCATGTCCCCGGAACAGCGATACGAAAATCACAACTGAAAACGATCGATGCTGCTGATCCTATTATCGGCCCCGCAATGGCTGCTATGAATATTTTGGGTGATTGAATAATGGCCTTTGCTATTTGAAAAGACTTGTATACCGCACTATAAACCTTCCCGGCAAAAACTGCTTGTTGATTATCCATAAAGCTCCCTAAATCCAGGCCTGATGAAAAGCCAAAAGATAATCTGCTTGTCAAAACAACCGTTTTTACGTCTTCCTGCTCTGAAACCCAACATACTTTATCATATAGTTCATCTAATAATTCCTGATTTAGGCTGTTTGTGTCCGGCCTGTTTAAATAGATTAAGCAAACATCCTCACTCATTTCAACATCAATGTACAATATTAAGGCCTCCAATGTATCTGTTCATAAAAAAATTCCAGTTGATTCCATGCCCTCTCTTCGTCAAAATAATCAGGATCTACCACATCACCATTTATTTCAACAAATGGGATCTTTTCTTCTTCCGCTTTTTTTCTTATAAGCGGGACCATTGGTGGCAAAAACATGCAATTCCGTTGCGAAAAATGAATGATTCCCTTTACTCCAAAATCTCTTATGCTTTTAAACATTGCCTCTATACGGTTTTCAAAAGAAAAAAACCTTGAGCACATGATCCTCTGCGCAAGATTTTCAAAAAAAATATTACGGGTTAACTTTATATTGCCGAAATCAAACATTTCCTCACATACAATTTTGCACCCCAGTTTTTTCTCAATATCTAAAATAATACTGTTCCTGTACAGGGGCAGCACGCCAAGCCAAAGAATTCCGGTGATATCCTCGCTGCTTTTCGAAGCATTGCTTTCAAGCTTACTCTTAAAATGTTTAAGTATTTCAACCGTGCTCTTTTTCCCAAGATCATTATACAGAGGGAATAGTTTAAAAAAGTCAATTATATTTCCAGGGGTTTTTAGCCTCACCGTATCAATTTGAGATTTTATTTCCTGCGCTTCATTGGATGCGGTAACAACATCCTCCATGCTTGTTTTTGCCGGAAATGATATTTTAAGCTGATGATATAGTTCCTCCAGTTGCTTTGCAAAATGTTTTTGATGGTCATTATCCGATGTTTTAGGAACATTAATAAAGTAAAATGGAACACTGTGCTTTTCCGCAGCAGTCTTACAATACATCCATGCGTCATTACAAGTATAACTCAATGCCACAAAACCTACAGGTTTAGGGATGACCTCGTCTTCAATCAGTAAATCAAATATCGCCTGATAGGAGCATGAGCAGGCAGAAAATCCTTTTGTTGTTGCCCGGAAAACAGGTTTATCAAATATGCGCCACGCGGCGGCAAGTCCTGCAAGCCTTTCCATATAAACGACTTCTACATCCAGTAATTCTAACAATTCCCCGGGAACATAGTATGACGTGACAAGATAGTCTTTTTTATGCTCCGTTATATTTCTCAGCACATCCAATTGGTTCCGCAGGTAATTTGCCATATGCTGTTCGCCTATAGATTCATGGTATCTAACCGCTAAATCCAATTTTGATATAAAACTACTCATTTGTTTTATTCTCCGAATCAGAATTTCCTTCTTTAGCAAGCCCGTTCATATAATGATCCATAGCAAATACCGCGGCTCCAAGAGCGCCGACTATTTGAGGTTCTTCCGGCTTGTAAATGTCTTCTCCCAGATACTTTGATAACGCCTTTTTTATTCCTTGATTCTTTGCGACTCCGCCAGTCAAGGCCACAGGCTTTTTAACTCCTATAGCCGCGACCATCCCCATCAGCCGTTCACTGATAGCCTGATGAAGACCTGCAATAATATTTTCTTTGGGTTTCCCTTCAGCAATCTTTGATATGACCTCCGATTCAGCAAATACCGTACAAATGCTGCTGATCGGCTCAGCCTTTTTAGCGGTCAAGGCAATCGCACCCAGTTCGTTAATATCAATTCCCATAGCATGCGCCATTACTTCAAGAAATCTACCTGTTCCTGCGGAGCACTTGTCGTTCATGAAAAAAGTTTCAGCATATCCGTTTCCCGAAACGCGGATCACCTTACTGTCCTGCCCTCCGATGTCAATAACTGTGCGGATATCCGGCGCTAAAAAATGAATGCCCATCGCATGACAGGATATCTCCGTGACCACCTTGTTTGCTTCTACGACATTTCTTCTCCCGTAACCTGTTGAAACGACGCTATTAATCTGCTCCCTTTCAATTTGCGCTTTTATACAGATATCATTTACCACTTTATCAATGGCAGATCTATGATCAAATCCGCTCTTCACAATCGAAAAAGCGATGATTTTCTTTTCATCTTTCAATAACACGGCATCTGTTGTTACAGAGCCTACGTCAATTCCTAAATACAACTTATCTCCTCCAAACCGTTTCTTTGAAAGCTTCCAATCGCAATTTCATCTGTTCCTCCGAAAAACCTCTCGGATCAATGCAGTCTCCGGAAAGTTCAAAGTAAGGCACATTCAGCTCGTCCGCCACATCCCGTACCTGCCATGAGGCTCCGGGGATAGCTCGGCACCCGTTGTGCATCATGTGTATGACACCATCGATCTTGTAATCCCGAATGATATTCGCATACAGTTGATTCCGTTCTTCTGCTTCTCCCAGATAGAAGTGAGAGATTGCGCGTTCCGCAAGGCTTTCCAGAGGTTTTCGGGTATCATATTCAGGCCAGTATATATGTCCGGTAATATCAAAGACTATATAGCATCCAAGTTCTTCTTCGAGGTATTCCAGTAAGTTGTTATTATATAGCGGCGCAAAATGGATCCATAAAATCCGTTTGTGTTCTTTAGAAATGATGTTCACTTTGGCTTTTTCGTACCGTTCAAGCATTTCGTCATGATACGCCTTGACAACTTCATAACCAAACTGCGAACCGAACAAAAAGGTCGCGCCGAACAAGTTCCTCAGCATAAAGCGCCCTGGAACCACAGGATTACTTTTTCTTAATTCAAGAACCTTCAGCCAATATTCTCTGGTCTTGTTCGACAATTCTAATGCTTCCAGTATTTTATCGTCTGAAAGCTTTTTTCCGGTATAGTTTTCGATCCATGTCACCAAACTTTTATACTGCTCAACCAAGTAATCTTTGTTTATTGCTTTTCTGTCAAACGGCACATTTAAAATAAAGGTATCTGTTCCGTATTTCCGTTTGAAAAAATTTGCGACACCGACTCCGCCGTCACAGATATGGGAGGAAATAGCAGCTCCCAAAGGACGGCTTAATCCTCCGTCCTTGATCAACCCTAATGTCGCCTTATGATATGAACAGATAGAAGAACTTAGTCCGTTCCCTTCACTGTAGGAAATGTATTCTCTTGATAAATGAAGCGAAGACAGCCAACCGGCAACCAGTTCCATGTTAACGGGTATTAATCCCGCAGCATAAAACAACTCCGGAGTCATCACCATATTTGTCCATACAATTTGCTCCGGATTCGTCCATATTGATTTTGTAAATATTTCAACCTGATTCTCAACAACCATTTGAATCGACTTAAGCGGCAGCTTGGGGATAAGCGCTTTTGTAAGCTTCATCCGCTGCACAAAAGGATTGTTTTCATTTGCTTCTTTCGGCGTACTTTGAACTTTCCCTCTCGAACGATTAAATTCCAGACATTCAACAAAAGCCTCCAGCCTTGTCGCGGTTTGGCCGGAGCTTTTTTCATTATAATTGACTTCCAATTGAATCACGGGGATACCATTTGCTTTACACAAATCCTGAACAGTCGGGAAGCTGAGTAAATAGTTATCACAGTTTTGGATTGAAAAATACACCACACCCTTTAACTGCTTGCTATTTTTAATATAATCCTCAAAACAATCAACGAACTGGTGCATCCTTGCGCATGGATATTCAGAGGTTGTTATTCTTAAATCCGTCCTGTTTTCTTTAAGAATCAAGTATCGTTGCCATATGACATCTCCATTACTCTTCATTCCGCAATGGTTCATCTCGAGGTTGAAGTTTTTGAAATAATGTTCCATTTGCTTCCTGACGTCCACAGGGATCGCGTTTCCTAAAACATAAATCTCGTCATCCCAGTTCGCTTTACGCGAAAGAGTGCTTACATCGGGTAACGGCGTATTCTGTTTAAAATGAAAAAAGCTTTTCAATTTATCGACGAGGTCTGTAATATGATTTCCGAAACTCATACATTCACTTTTGCTGTTGTCGCGTGGAAGCTCAAGCATATAGCAAAATAGTTCCGGTCTTGTTAATTTCACATAATCATATAACCTCTGCATACTATTGCAGCAGTTTGTGACGATGAGGCCGTCAATTCCAGACTGATCCAGAATCTTGACACACTGCAGAGCATAGCTGCATAGATTAACCGGCAATCTGGTCGTGCTTGTTCTTATTCCTTCATCCAAATCATTGAAATTGATTGTTGAAAAACCATGTTCGCCGATGAGACGATGAGGAACATAGGAGCACATATATCCAATTGTCGGTTTTTGGACTGATTCTATCATTTTTCTCTGTTCCTCATTTTATCTCTGAAAAAATTCATCTTTTTTTTGATATTCTCCGGTGAATTGATGGTCTTCAAAACTCTCAAATAACCTTCATTCAACTCATCTACTGTCATCTTTTTTGGAATGATGACAGGATTGAATATGGTATAGCAGTTCCAATCATATGTCAGTATCCTGTTTTCATCGCTCATCGCTTGAAAATTTATCGTGCCGGGGTAAGGCGTGTTAACAGTTACGCTTGCGCCATACAATTTTGTGTCGAGTATAAATTCAATCGTTTTGTCAAAGACATCTTCGTCGTCCTCATCAAGACCAAGTATAAAGCTCCCGATAACGCCGATCCCGCAAGATTGGATGTTCTCAATCAATTCTTTGTAGCGCATAAAATTCCGGCTTTTAAAGCTTGTTTCATCCAATCCCTTAAGATTAGCCGAATTGACGCTCTCAAGCCCTATTAATACCTGCCGGGAGCCGCATCTGTATGCCGTTTTAATAAGCTCCCTATCCGACCCAAACGAAATATCGGTATTGGCATACCACCGCAGGTTGTATTCATTAATTTTTCGCATAAGCGCTTCCGCATGCGTTCTGTCGCAAAACAAATTATCATCCGTAAAATAAATCACAGCATGCGGATTAACTTGTTTTGCAGCCTCAATTTCTTTTTCTATGTTTTCTATTTTTTTTGCGCGGTATTGCTTGCCGTACAGGCTTCGCAGATTACAGAACTTGCACCCGTGCGGGCAGCCCCTGGCAGTTTGAATCGGGATCAGCTTGCGAGCGCTTTCAGGTAAAAGATGAAATGACGGAATAGGAGAACAGTTTATATCCACTTCGCCTAAAGCCTGCGAATAGATTTTTCTTGCCGTGTTTGTTTGAAAATCTTTTAAGAACGCAGGCCAGATGTATTCAGCTTCTCCGGTCAAGATTGTATCCGCGTATCTACAGGCTTCCTCAGGACAAACAGTCGTATGTACGCCGCCTAATACAACATGTACCCCTTGCTTCCTATAGTACTCTGCCAGCTCATATGCCCTTTTGGCATTTGGCGTGACCGTATACATTGCTACCAAATCATATTTTTTAGAGACATCCAATTGCTGAAATTCTTCATCTACTAATTGAACATCGTACAACCCTGTATCTTCCGCTAGTTTTGCAAGTACAAGGATACCGGGCGTAACCAGCCTCCACATATTTTGAGATACCAAATCTTCAACGTCATCCGGCCAATATCCATTCCATTTTTTATTTTTAGATGGCCCGTCACATTTTGGTACCAACAGCAGTAAACGTTTCAACTTTTTTCTCTCCTGAGTATGGAATAGATGTTTTTGAAATATTCCATCCGTTTCTCCGTCGCTTCTTTTGAATAAATTTGTAAAAGCGTATAGCGAAAACCGTCTTTTAACTCTTCAACACTCATGTTTTTTGGCTTCACAACAACATTCCAAAGGGTATAGCTTCCCCAATTCAAGCTGAGTATCCGCTCTTCTTTTAATAGCCGTTCATATAGACTTGATCCTGGAAACGGCGTTGGTACTGATATCATCGCTCCATACAGATTGTTTTCGAGCGTAAAGTCTATAACTCTTTGAAAAACCGATGTATCGTCGCCATCCAAGCCAACAATGAATGTTCCCCACACGCCTATGCCGTAGGACTGAATCCTTTGAATTTCCTCTCCATACTTCTGCAAACGATTGAATTTCCATTTTTCGATTGCAGATAAAGATTCAGGAACAACGCTTTCAAAACCAATCACAAGCTTTCGGCACCCGGAGGCAAACAATCTATTTAAAATCTCGTCTTGGTCTGCGACGCTGATATCGGTGTGCGTCATCCATCGCAACTTTTTGCCTTTCAAAGCTTCCAATAATTCGATAGCAAAATCTTTTTTAACAAGCATATTATCATCTGTAAAATAAATATGCGGATTAGGTTTTAGCTTTTGAATCATTTCGATTTCCCGCATAACCCTGTCCACGCTTTTATGGCGGTATTTAGGACCGTATACCTTTGTGGAAGCACAAAACTCACAGTTATGAGGACATCCTCTTGAAATCTGCAACGGTATAGTTTTGTATAGATCCATTTTCAATAAATCATATCTGGGTAATGGGACCTCATCCATATTGATCTCATATGTATTTTCATATACTCTTAACGGCTTTTTTTCGAGATAATCTCTCATAAATTGAGGCAAGGTTATTTCGCCTTCACCTATAAAAACCGTATCGAAATACTGAAGGGTTTCCTCAGGCGAATTTGTTGGATGCATCCCACCGGCAATAAGATAAGTGCCTTTATGTTTAAACTTATCAGCCAAAACGAAAGCTCTGGAAGCTTGTTGTGTCATAAACGACATTGCCACCATGTCATATTGCTTTTCCCAGTCAATATCTTCAATTTCTTCATCGATATATTCCATTTCATCGAAGAAGTTTTCCAGTATAGAAGCGACCGTTAATAATGGAGAATTGGCGCATGACATCAGCTCTCTAAGGGAATTGATCCCACTGAGACTGTTGTATAACTCCTCCGTCCACTTATTTTCTTCATTTGTACCCATCCCAACTCCTTTGGGAGAAATCAATGCTAATTTCATGTGGGCCTCCCTTATTAGTACTATGTTTTCAGATAAGACACAATCATGTTATAAACGGTCAGTAATAGTCATCTAAGCTTAAGGACTACAACTGATAGAATATATGTGCACCATTTCATTATCCGGAAGTGTTATGTAATTAACCATCTGATCTGTAGCTGGCACAGGACAAGTAATACAATAAAGGTGCCCGCCAGGTTCAACGGTTCTAGCCAATTGATAATAGGGGGAAATCACTCTTTCCTTGTTCCACGAATTCTTCCAGATACTATTATAATAATAAGAGTCCTTATATACTGTATGAAAACAAAATTCCGGTATTGAAATGGATACAGCTGCTATAGTTCCGTTATCAAAAGTCACCATTACATTCTCAATAAATTCTCCGCATTCCGCAAATCCAAGCAAATATATCATTTTTATTTGCATCAAAATTGGAACCTTAATTCTATCAATGCAATTTATATTATCAAACTTATTATACTCCGAAATTTGAAAATCAATATTTAAGGCAAGGTCAGTTTTTACTAAGCTTTCTTTAAGCAAAAATGATCCACTTATTCCTGTAAAATCATTGTATGAATTTATCTCAGAGGAAGCTCCAAATGATCTATGGTTAAACAAATCATTTATATTGATTATCATCTCATTCATGCCAAAACCTCTAAAAAATCATTTTTCGCGTCTCTTAACCATAAACACTCAGTTTTATAAATAGACTTAAATAGCTCAACAATCTTAAGCAGTGTTTTTTTTGACCAAAATCCAGAGTAAACCATTTTTCCTAATAATCCCATTAAAATATTCCAATCATTTATTGTTTTTAAAAGCAACTCAGTATTAAGAATATTATATTCTAAGTGCAAAGCTTCTATTTGGCTATAAAATACCCGTTTTAAATTTACGATTCCCATAACCATATGGTAATATGCTTTTATCTCCTCTTTTGACATATCAGACTGCATAAAATATGACTCGATGTTTTTATTAAACAACTTGAATATCGGTAAGCTATTAAGCATTTTTTCTAATACTATTAAGTTTGATACTATCACTTTTTGTTTTCCGGTTTTTGTGCGGTCAGCTTTACAATAATCGATTTCTGCATATATAATAATATTTTGCTTGCTTATGTGCTCAGTATATCCTACAGATGCATCAACAACCTCCATATAAGGTATAACCTGCTCTTTATAATATAAGTCATCTTTGAAATTGTGTTCTAAAACTTGGAACAGCTTTGTAGTATCATCATACCCTATAATCAACAAGGTGTGTGCCACATGACTTTTTCCATAGCAATCTCTACGTAAACTCTCAAAAAAACAATCAATATTGGCAATAACAGGGCAATCCTTATCAATGCTAACCTTTATTTTATTGATTAGCTCTTTGGGTTCGGCTGAAATGAATTTAGTGTAAATTCTTTTTTCCTCTAAACACTTTATCCAACCTTTATGGTACTCTTGCTTGAAAATAAGTATGGGCTTACCGTCTTTCCATTCAAACTCATAAGTAAAAATGCAATCAAACAATAAACAATCAATAATTCCCAAACTACCGGTAATTTGAGCCAATGCGTGCATTATACAGTTTTGAAACCAAAATTCATTGTAAGGTTTAATGTTCAATCGTTTTCTTGTCATACTTTCCTTCTCTTTTCTTATTTGCTTACACATACCAGCTTATACTTCATAATACAGATAATAAAATTTCCTTTATTGATCTTTAAGATATCCTTTTATAAATTAGTCTTGGTTTAATACCCCTTTTTTGACATGAGTGTTCCTCTTCAATAAAGCATCCAAAACAATCGTTTCTTTTAGTTATATGTATAAGCATCATGGCCTGACATCTACCTGCTGTTATTTGCTCACAAGCATACATTAATGCATGTTTATTAATTTTAGAGGATAATAAGGGTACACAAGGTCCTTTTGCTCCAATCTCTATGGCTATTCTTGATAATGGTGTTGCCGACATTATATTAGGAAACTTACTAGGATTGACCCCCACATATCCTTTTTCTTTCAATGCTAAATTATATTCCATAATAGATTCAATCACACCAATATTACCTGAAAGCACAATGCCAATGTCCTCCGACTTTAATTCATCTCCTTTGACTTTTGTATAGAGTTTTCTTGCCATACTTACCGCGATTTTTGTATGTTTTCCCATTAATCGCGAATCACGATGTTCAAATGCCTGCTCATCAAAGTTTTTCTCAAATAAGTAGTCCCACGCTGTTATTACATTGCTCATTGCACCACGCCCGATTCTTCCTTTTTACATAAAACAACTACATTGGTCCCACCAAAAGCGAAAGCGTTTACCATGGCTAATTTTATGTCATGTTTAATACTGCTTTCCAAAACAATCGAAACATTGCATTCGGGATCTGGTTCTTCAAAATTACATATGGGAGGTATTATACCGGTTGAAAAAGCGCCTATCGCTACCAAGACACCAAAAGCGCCCGATGCACCTCCCGTATGTCCAATTGCGCCTTTAGGGGCTGTAACATATAGTTCACTTGCATGATCTGCAAAATATTGATTTATCATCTGTGACTCAATTTTATCGTTTTGCGCAGTTCCTGTTCCGTGTGCCACTATCAGATCAATAGCTTCCTTTTTCAAACCCGAAAAGGAAAGGGCCTGATCCATAGCCCGGATTGCTTCTTTACCGTCCGGATCCATCTGGACGATGTGGTAAGCATCGCAGGTAACGCCTGATCCGGTCAGAGAACAATAAATGTTTTCATTAAATTCTACATTTTCTCTTCTTTCCAATGTATAAAAAACAGCGCCCTCACCGATTGCTATACCTTTTCGCCTTCTGTCAAATGGTTTGCACCCGTCTAAATCAATTGCATTCAAACGCAGGAATCCAGCATATGCCGCTTGTGAGAGTATATCAATCCCACCGGCAATTACTAAGTCATACCTCTCTGATTTTAATAAATCCATCCCATAACTGATAGCCTGGCTTCCGGCTGAACAAGCATTTCCAATATAAACAGCTTCACAGTTCAGTTTTGATATTTCAGATAACTTTTCTGCTAAAGAATAAAAATAACCTGATTCATTATACTTGTTCCCATCGTAATAATATTGGTCTATCAATCCCATTCCGGAACCAATTATTAAGCATATCCGGTCAATGCTTGGCAAACAATCCGAATTTCTGTCTTTTAATGCATCGTGAATGGCTTTATTGCCCATCGAAAGAATCCTGTCTTCAGGGGTTTTTGATTCAGGTTGGCAGGAAGATTTCAATACAGGTATTTGATTGTTTTTCAATATATATTCATCCGAGATATACGTAAAATCACTCTTGTTGCTATTCATTCCTTTAATAAAATATTCAAGAGTATCACCAAACGCGGAAACAATTCCTACCCCACTGACGCATACATCATGCTTATCCGGCTTATTCATTTTTAACAGCTCCAAAGGTCAATTGTCCTTCCGCGACCAATATATCGTCTACTCTCGCGGTAGCTTTTACTATTGCCATTTGATGAAGCAGTTTTACTGCTGTAACTTCGATCCTTAATATATCGCCGGGCCTGACCGGTTTGTAGAAACTGAAACGCTGCAAGCCTCCCAGAGCTAAAAATTGTATTTGATCTTTTTCATCCTCTTCCATAGCAAGTGAGCACAATATAGCTGTTGTCTGGGCAATTGACTCAATAATAAAAATCCCCGGATATACAGGATCATCCGGAAAGTGAAAGGCAGAGAACAATTCATTTCCTGTCACATTTTTCAGGGATACGATTTTCTTTCCCTTATTATGCTCAATCACCTTATCAACGAAGATAAATGGCGCCTTTTGCTTTAAGACCGATTGAATTTCGTTATATGAAATCATTTCATGTCTCCTAAATATTCTTTTGTAAGCTTAATGACATTATTCAGCGTTGTCATCTCCCGAAGCCTCTCCGGTTCAATCGTGATGCTGAACTCATTCTCTATTGCCGCAAGAATTTCTAGGGCTCTGAGTGAGTCCAATCCCATATCATCCATAAAGGACGCATTCGGATTAATTTCCTCCTTGGCAATGCCGACGATTTCGCACACGATCTCTTTGATTTTTTCTTCGCAGCTCATAATGATAACCTCCAAAAATTATTATATTTAAAAGCTATTTACGCTTTTTAAAACAAGCACAGCAGCTTTTTCTCTATCTATGTTTACTAACACCCACATTGCGCTTTCGTCTTTTCTTTTACTAATATTTTCTAAAGCTTTGCCAGCTTGCATAATACCACAAGCACCCATCCAATCAGTTTTTACGCATTCTGCAGCATTAGATAAATTTAACTTTTTGCATATATCAGAAAGGATGGCTTCACTCTCACATGAAGAAAAAGCCGAGCACAAGCTTATATTTATTGCGTCAGTAATGTTGTTTTCCCCTGAAGTCGTCGCCTCAATGACTAAATTTGAAATTGTTTCAACCAAAGATACCCTTTGTTCTTTGCTCAATGCTCTGGATTTATATCCAACAATCTCAGCAAATTTTTTGTTCTCCGCTATTGTTTCTTCGCTTTCCAATAGCAAAAAACCCCCAGCCTCGCCTAAGTCCTTATCACTGCTTTTCATCATAGCCTGAAGTTCTGTGATCTCATCAACGCCTCCGGCCAAAACCAATGATGACAACCTCGTTCTGACAAAGTTGTATCCCATCCCTATAGCATCAAGACTTGAAGTGATACCATTACATACCGTATATACAGGCCCCGCTAAAGAACACTGAATGCTCACTTGACATGCGGGAGAATTTAAAACGGTATTTGGAAACAAACCCGGATTTACAGCCAGCGCTCCTTTTTCTAAAGCTTCCATGTCATATTGATGTATACTGTCCAATGCGCTGAATTGTGTGCCCAGAACAACTCCATAATCGTTGTTTTCGCCTTTTTCAATATTAAAATTTGGCCCTACAACGCTTCTTCTCATCAAAGTGATAGCGGCAGTAGCCAGCGATATTTTACTTATCCTGTCAACATTTCTGGTTTGAAAATATTCAAGCATAGGCTCATATTGTGCAGCTTCAATTTTGAATTCTTTTTGACCGGATTTTGTTTTATTTCCTTCGATAACTCCTACGCTTGTTATGTATACTTTATTGCTGCCCATCGTTTTACCCCCTCTTAATAATAATGCTGCTGGATTGTCCTCCGAATCCAAATGAATTGGAGAGAATGCAGTCTAAATTTGCTTTGCGTGATATATTGGGAACACAGTCAATGTTGCATTCTGGATCCGGAGTTGAATAGTTGGCTGTAGGAATCATTGTGTTTTTCTCCATCATTAAGAGAGACGCTATTAATTCAATCGCCCCAGCTGCCCCCATTGGATGACCTATCATGGATTTGATAGAACTCAACGGCGGGATTTTGCTAGAACCAAAAACCATTTCAAGTGCTTTTGCCTCAACCTTATCGTTTGCCGCCGTTCCTGTTCCGTGGGCAGAAATATAATCTATATCACCATGCGAGATACCTGCTCCTATGATCGCCTGATCCATAGCTTTTATAGCGCCGTCTCCCTGTGGATGCGGCGCTGTCATATGAAATCTATCTGAAGTCAACCCTACACCTGCGAGTTCGCCTAATATCCGAGCCTTTCTTGCTTTCGCGGAACTTGTTCTTTCCATGATCACAATACCGCATCCTTCTCCAAGCACCAATCCTTTCCTGTCTTTATCGAAAGGCCTGCATATGTCCGGTGCGAGGGATAAAAGCCTTTGAAATCCTGTGAATGCCACTCTGGAAAAAACGTCAACTCCGCCGGCGATCACAATATCTGCCTCATTCCATTCCAAAAGCCTTTTACCAAGCCCAACAGCAAAATTCCCGCCTGCACATGCGGCGGGAACCATATACATCGGTCCTGAAATATTAAATGCATTGGTTAAAGCTGATACAATATTGTCAGTTCTATATTGCGCGATAAGTTCTTTTGGGATTTTTTCAGATCCTTCACGCCGCTTAATAACCGATAGCTGCTCTTCTACCTGAATTTCTCCCATTGTTGTGCTTATAACAACAGCTACTCGCAAATGTGGCAGCTCTTTAATGTTAATATCCGCGTTTTCAATCGCTGATGCAGTCGCAGACATGCAATATTGAGAAGCCTTGCCATACATGCGCTTATATTCGTTGGGCACTATTAATTGCCATATATCATCCTCTATACGAGCGCCTATCTTGGTGCGGTAATTTTTATCTTCTTTAAACTCCTCAATTTCTTTATAGGTGATTGTTCCTGATACCAGTGTATTCCAAAAATCATCAAGATTTGTACCTGCAGAGGATATAACCCCCATACCTGTGATAGCTACCCCATTCATACCTATACTCCCTTCATATCATTGAGCGCGTCAGGCACCACATGCATTCCGATTGCCATTTTCTTTTTTAATGAACTGACTTTATCGAAGGTTGAGCGCATGAATCCCGCGCTGACATTTCCTTGATAATACCGACCTAACGGCGTCAGTTCATATCCGCTGCCATTATCGCATATGTATCCTTGATCATGGAATTCTTTTAAAATATCACCATATACATCTTCCATATATTTCCCATACTGCTCGTAAAAAACAGATTTCTCAATAAAGCTTCTTCTGAAACCTAGCATCATTGTCCGTTCCAATAGCTGCTCAGTAGTGATTTTACGGCTTACCATTTTTATCGGGAACTTACCCTCACCGGCCGCTGCAATGTAATCTTTCGGATTCGGTAGATTTTGATAGCTTATACCGTTCACATATCCAAAGCTGAAGGCGCCGAAAGAAAGATTATCACCATATCCGTCGTATGTTTGATCCCAAAACCGTGATTTATTATCTTTCCTGCAATATTCTTGACTGCTTTGCACGATATAATTGTTTTCTTTTAGTATTCGATCCGCTGCTAAATACATTTCAAAGATTTGCTCTTCTTGTGGTAACTCAGGGACTGTTTTGTTCTCCAATTCTTTATATAGCTTCACATAAGCAAATACTGTTAATTTATATATTGAAAAATGATCCACAGGCAACGAAACCGCTGTCTGTAAATCATTTTCAAATTCTTTTAGTGTTTGCCCCGGAAGACCATACATAAGATCGATTGAAACATCTTTAAACGGATATTTCCTGACCATGTCTATCCATTTAAAGATATCGTCCGCAGTATACCGAAGCTCTAAAACATCCCGGCGTTTCTGAGAAAAGGTTTGGACTCCCGTACTGATTCTTGTGACTCCTGCTTCATATAACGAATTGATTTTATTTTCATCCGCATTGGATATATTGCATTCAACTGTTATTTCAGGATTCTTTAGAGGTAAATAGTCCTTCAGTGCAGATATGATTTCTTTTAACTGTATAGAAGAAAGTGTGGTAGGCGTTCCACCGCCCATAAATATCGAGTCTATTTTTAGTGATTGGATGTACGGGGTTTTAGCATATAGGCTTACCTCTCTTTTTAAAGCCTCAATATAAGCGTCAAGTATTTTGTCGGAATCAGGAACCTGCCTGTTATATACACAGAACTTACAAATGCTTGAGCAAAATGGAATGTGTATATAAACCGGTACACTCCACGGATCAACGCTCGTATAATCCAATTGCATATATGAACTGTGATTATCAAGTTTTATCCTTGGATCCATAAGAGGATAATTAATTACCGCCACATCGTAATTTGTGTTCGTTATAATCATAAAAGCACCTCAAAAAATATTAAATGGTTTTTTTGAAACTGTTTTCAATTTCTATCCCAAATTCTTCAGCAGTTTTCCTGTCCCTTGCGTCCCGCCACGCGATCTTTTGGCTGTCAAATTCCTCGCTCATAGCGTCAAGCCTTCTTAATAACCGTTTCATCGTTTCCCGATCTCTATCGCTGACTTTATCCAACAGTAGTTTTCCGGGTAATGCTCTTTCACAGATCAGACAACAAGGCGGGAGATATTTTTTTAGTTGTTCTAAAAATTCACCGGAGGATGCTCCATACTCGGTAGCCATAGCCCAGCATGTTATAAAAACCGCTATTTTTTTATGCCTAAGCTTTTCGTAATTGGCAATGATAAAGTCTCCTACGCTTTTCATAGGCTTTCCTATAAAGATTGGGGAACCAATGATGATCAGGTCATAGTCAAATGAATTGACCTCAGGGATGTTTTTTATATCAACATTCATTTTCATACCTGATTTTATATAATGGCAAATTTCCGTGGTGGAGCCATATTTCGTGTCATAGCAAATCAGAGCGTTCATCTATATCTCCTTAATTATATCAACGGCTTTTATATTCCTGAATTTTTGTTTGTAAACACCGTTTTAAAGTGGTTGATTATTCTGCTCATTCTATCAGAAGAATTGAGCCTCATATTGAGATCCATATATCCTTTTTCAAATTCTTCGACTGTCATATTATTGGGTTTGAACGTCAATTCAAACCCGTTATATGCAGACCAATCTTCGGAAATCAATCTTCCTTCACGCTTGAATTTTTCATAAATTTCTGTCCCAGGAAAAGGTGTTAATACCGTTATATTTGTCGCATATAGCGAAGTTTCTTCAATAAAACCGTATAGGTTATCAAATACATCTACTGTATCATTTTCCATTCCTACAACGAAACTCCCGACAACGCCTATTCCAAAGCTCTGTATACGGTTTATGATCTCTTTGTAGGAATCAAGCTTTTTCATTTTCCAGTGATTCTTATTCAAGTCTTGTAAATTTTGAGAACATAAACTTTCAAAGCCTATCAACAACTGGGTACAGCCTGCATCGGCTATTTCTGACAGTAGCTCGTTATCGTCCGCGATACTGGCGTCCGAAAAGGCGTACCAGTTTATATGGCTATTTTTAATAATCCTTATAAGGTCATCATTTCTACGTTTGTTAATAAACAGATTGTCATCGGTAAGGAAGATATACGGTTTTCCGAAAATCTCTTTTATCGTTTTCAACTCATTCTCTAATTGAAGGGCAGTTTTGCATCTGATTTTATTCCCATATATCTTTGATGATATGCAAAAGCTGCATTGATGCGGACATCCTCTTGACGTTTGTATAGGGACGCTTTTGTAGGGATATTTTTTTGTCAACCGATAAGCTGGTGATGGAGACAATGACAGTTCCGGAAAGCTCGAAGCTTTGTAAATCCGTTTGATTTTATTATTTTTATAATCTTTTAAAAATGCCGGAAATGTTTTTTCAGCTTCCCCAATAAAAATTACATCCGAGTGTTGAAATGCTTCATAAGGCAGAACGGTTGCGTGAGGACCTCCGATGGCAACTTTGATCCCTTTTTTTCTAAACTTATCAGCCAATTGATATGCTCTGTTCGCTTGTGCTGTGGCTGGCGAAAAAAACGCCCATTCCGCATTAATTTCCGGCTCACTGGTGTAGTTTAAATCAATATATTCAATGTCACAGCCTTCCGGCATCATTCCGGCGATCGTGATCAGACTTAAACTGGGACATGACCATAGCCTCATCCTGGCTTGGAACTCCCACGCGTTCCCTGTTCCCCTCAAAAGACTTTTCTCAATAGAATATTCCGGAACAATAAAAACAGCTTTCAATATCTCACCTCACCATCAAAATAGTCATTAAGGGATAATCGTTATAAGAGTTTTTAAAATCATCTGGTATATACAGCCTTTGATAGTATCAACCCAGTATATTTCACCTTTGCGTTTAACGGTCGCGGCTCCCATATGGCAAATTCTATTCTTGATTCCATATCTGTTCATTTGCTCTTTCCAAATATCTCTGTCTACAATCAATGCAAGAGTGTTTTTCTTGATATCGAGGAAATACATACTTCTTTGCTCACAAATGTATATATTTCCTTCTTCGTCAAGGGTTAGTGCGGTTGGCGAACTTAACCCTTTTGTCTCAACTTGAGGCTCTAAAATATGAACCTGTTCATCTTTTAAATCTATATAGCATATTCGCGCATGCCCTGTGTCTGTATAATACAGCCTGCTGTTCTGATAGAAAATCCCGTAGGGCTTGTTTAGGTTTTCTTCACCCTCTAAAAGCACTGTTAACTTACCTTCAGGTGTGATCTGAACGAGTCTATTATTTAAGAAATCATTAGTGTAAATATTTCTACTTTCATCAACTGCGACTCCTCCGGGGAGGTTAAAAGAAAATTCCGGGTCAAGCCTTATTGGCCTCCAAACATCATCCTGCTGGGTTTTACAGAAAATTTTATTATGCTCGGCATCCGCCGTAAACAACGCCCCTTGATTTGTAATCCAAACAGCCAAAGGACGGCCTAATGATGAGCATGTATCATCACCGGCAATAACGCATGATAACGCGCCTGCACAGCCATCTTCTTTCAGCCAGCATATCCTGTGATTCTGCATGTCGGCAATATAAAACACATTGCTTTCATGATGTAAGCGTATGCCGGATGGGTAATTAAAGAATCCGTCTCCGCCTGCAATCATTTTTACTGAAACAATCTCCATAATTTAAGCTATGTAATTGTCGATCAGCTCTGCAAAAGAACTGATATTTCTGATCTTATCCATGTTCAGATCCGAGTCATCGATTTCAATATTAAATTCCTCCTCGATCTCAACCAGAATGGATAATGCGAGAATCGAGTCTATCCCGAGAGATAATAGCGGGGTGTCATACGCTAAGGTCCGTATCTTCTCTTCATCTTTCAACCTTGATACGATAATCCCTTTGATTTTTTCCTTAACTGCGTTTTCGTTACTCATTGTTTGTTACCTCCAATTTTTATTGAGCATAATCTATTGTTTGCGCCGTCCAATAAATACAGAACACTGCCTTTTCCGATTGCCACTCCGTTAGGATTCGCCAAACGAAAATCCTTCACTAACCCCGACTCACCTATTCCCGCAACGCCGTCGCCAACCAATGTGTATATCTTTTCTGTCTCCGCTTCGTAAAAGCGTATGCAATGGTTTCCTGACTCCGCAATATACAAGTTGTCGTTACCATCCACATAAACAGCAACCGGCCGATTTAACCGAGCTTCGCGGGCACTCCTGCCATCTCCTGAATATCCTTCTTCTCCAATTCCGACGACTGTTGATATAATGCCGGTCTTGATATTGATTTCCCGAATACAATGATTAAAGTAATCCGCAAGATAGATGCAACCTTTCCGCCTGTTGATTCCTAACCCATATATCTCGGCAAAAGTGGCTTGCGCTGCTTGTCCGCTATCTCCTAAATACCCATATTGCCCGGTCCCCGCGAAAGTCGTAATTATGTTTTGTCTATCCACCTTGCGTATCACATTGTTTGCTATGTCGTTTATATAAATATTTCCTTCATTGTCTGCTACTACGCCGCCTGGTTTATTCAGGCAAGCATCTGTTGCCAATCCTCCATCCCCTGAGTAACCTGCCTCAGAGTTTCCCGCAAAAGTAGATATGATGCCTGTTTTTAAATCCAATAAGCGAACCGCATCATTACCGGTGTCAGTAATATATAACTTATCGTTAAAAACAGTAAGGCCGGTTGGCTTGTTGAGCATCGCGCAGTTCCCGGAGCTTCCGTCTCCTGAATATCCAAACAACCCTGTTCCTGCGATTTTGCTGACCGTGCATCCATCATATATAAGGATGCTGTTATTATTTTGATCGGCAATGTATACTTTCCCGGACTCATCAACATCGATTGCTTGTGGTTCCCATAATCTTGCTTGTTCCGCATTTACAGGTCCGTTAATACTTCCGATCTCACCGTAACTTCCAAAAACGACGTCAACCTTAAGATCATTATCGTAAAGTATCCGTTCAAAACTCTCTATATTTGTTTCCGGCGCCTTGACCACATTGTTTCTGCGGTATGCTTTTGCGAGGAACAACCCGACTACAGATTTTCTTATGACCGTGTGTAAATCTGGTCCGTCAACGGGAAATGCGGCAACCCCGGCACTGAACGACATCGTTATGTTGGAATAATCTTTATCGCTGTTTCTGGCAAATTTCTGTTTTCTGAATTTTTTCTTCGTTTCAAGCAGAATCTCATATAGTTCATCCTTCCTACAGCAGAGCGCTACTATTAAAAATTCATCATCGCCTTCAGCCTTCCATATTTTTGCTTTCTCCGGTAGCTGATAGATTAAAAAAGCCTCGATATTTCTCATAATATCATCGAGTTCTTTTTCCTTGAACCGTCTGCATATGCGTGTAAAAAAGTCTATATCCAGAACAGAAACAGCATACTTTTCATATTGCCCGGTCTCATTCTTAAGGAAGGATTGTATCTCATCAAAGGGCTGGTATATCATCTTTCCCTCCTTGCAAAAAGCTAACAAGATCAGAAGATATATCCTTTGTTCCGAAAAAGCTGATGTAGCGGTTAATTTTTCTTAGTAGCTTATCAGAGATCCATGGAGTATTGGATCTTTCATATGTATATCTTGACCACCCTTCAAGTGAATCCGGGAAAGTCATTCCGTGTTCAAGGGCAACATCATACAGCGGCGTTCCAAGATAAGGTGAAAAGATAAATAGTAATATCTCCGTATTCGGATCAATTAATTTTATCTTTTCTATCAAGCGTACCGTCTCCTTAAAATCCTTTTCGGGATTCCATGGAAACCCAACCATAAACGATAAGGACGCCATAATATTATGCCGCTTGCATTTTTCAACGAGCTGCAGCACCTGATGATTGCGATGCCGCTTGTTGATTTTTTTCAGAACATCCTCATCGCCTGATTCAACTCCCACGATTACTCTGTAGAACCTGCTTTTTATAAGCTCTTCTATATATTCATCAGAGAAATTAGCGAATTGTTCAACGACCGCCGTACCATCCCATTTAACCGGAATGTTTTCTTTTATCATAAGCTGACTGAAATCCTGAGCTCTTTTTTCATTAACAAAAAAGTTGTTATCATAAAAATGCACAGCGTCAATGCTGTGTTTTTCATAAAGATATTTAACCCCGTTAAATGTCTGCTCTGCTGTGAGTGAATTCCATCTTCTGTTGTAAACAGATCCGATAGAACAAAACTTGCAGTTCCACGGACAGCCTCTGCTTGACTCATAACCTACAACCCGTTTGTTCCCCCAAAGCTCTTGAATGTAATGCTCCATATTGATGTATTTATATGAATTTTCAATTGGTTTGACTGTTTCGATTTCCTTTAAGAAACAGTCGCCTGTAGATACAATGTTGTTTTTGTCGTCTTTAAAAAGTAAATTGGGAACAACCTTTAAGCTGCTTTTTTGAGCCAGCCTCTCAACCAGTTGCGGGAATGTGATTTCACCTTGTCCGGTCACGACGATATCTATGGAATCACAACTTATTGTTTGCTGTGGCATTAGGCTTGGATGCCATCCTCCCCATATAATCGGGATATCTGGATTATGTGCCTTCACTTGACGGGAAAAAATCAACCCGTCCATAAGCTGATAACTCGTTATAGCGCTTACGCCGACACATATGCAATCGTCATCTAGTAATTTTGATATGCAATTATATGGATCATCTTTAAGCCTTCCGTCAATAACGTTTATTTGATAATCTTTTTCATTAAACTGCGCCGCAAGCGTTAAAACAGATAATGGAAGACCTCTGTATAATGGTTGTGAATCTTCATCTCCTGTTAGCTTTGGATAATAGAGGATAATATTTTTCATGCCTACTCTCCGATCATGCTTTACTGCTCCAGTATCTTGCAAAATGTATGGGCAATCCCATCGAAATCCAATTGCTGCGGTTGTATAAGAGATTGAACATGGAAACCATCACTGATCACAACCATTATCCATGCAAGCTGCTCCATATCATATCCGGCTTCATTCCCGTATATATCTTCCATGGCTTCTCGAAAAAAGCTAACATAATAACGGTAAATTTCAGATAACTCATCGCTTAATAACTGCCTGTTTTCTGTCTTCAAATCCCTAAGCTTTTTCCAAATGTCTACATATAAGGACAATGACTGAGGGTGGCTTTCCGAACCCGCAATGAAATGACGTATAAGCGCGTATAGTGTATCCTTTTTGGTTTGCTGTTTCTTCAGGTCCGCCTTAACTTGTTCCACCCAAACAACCGCTGCATATTTCATGGCCGACATTCTCAGGTTTTCATCCGTGGCATAATGCTGCCTGATTTTCTCCGGGTCCAATCTTGTATATGAAGAAACGTTGTCAATGCTTGCGTGTTCATATGCGCCCTCAAGCATCAGCTTGAGGGCGGCTTCAAGAATCAATCTTTTTTGTATCGATAATTTTTCAATCATTGTTATTTCCTTTATAGCATTTTAGATGTGAGGGTAGTCAATGGTTTCCATAGTAGAAGACACAAAACAAAATTACTCATACAATGAATAAGGTCGAATGGGATACCACTCACCCAATAGGCTATAGCCATAGCCGGCCCGCCAGCAATAAGGTATGGAATAGCACACAGTGCGCCAAAGCACAGGCCAAATACCCCTGAGATCACCGCCCAAATAAACGGAGATCTAAGCGGGTGTAACGCTATAGTTATTAGGGCCAAAATCGTCCAGACATACAGGTAGGAAATCCACCAGATATGGAATCCATAACATACGCCCTCCAGGAAAGCAAAAACATATATAATATACAACGACTTAAACCGGAATGTCTTAGCATATACAATGACCAGAAGTGATACCAGTTCAATGTTAGGCAAACCAGCTAAAGTGACCTGCTGGACAAAAATAAGAGCTGTACAGAGAGCAAGAATAACGATATCTTTCGTTGTGTTTTTTGAAGAGCGTGAACCGGATGCAGTCTTATCAATTCGCATCAATTATATCCAACTGTCAGTCTGTACTCGATGCGGTCTCCGTCCTCAATCGGCGTGTCGTCGACACCGGTCATAGATAATCCGTCGTTTTTATAAAGAGCCCACCATTCTTCTTTGCCGCTGTCCGCCACCCGTCCGGCCACAGTCGAAACCCACAGCCCGTAAGCTCCCTCCTCACCTTTAATTAAATTCTCTTCTTCCAGGGCCTGCCGCAGATACCCGACGTCAGTACGGATATCGACTGATTTTATGGTTTCGTTGTTGACAACGACATTGAAATGAATTGTCTTAGTACCTTCGGCGCCCCTCGGATGCAGGAACTGGTACGCTGTGAAGAATACAGCAGCCAAGACGATAAGTGCGGCGATTGAGATAATGATGTTCCTTTTGTTGTTTGTATTTGTTTTTTTCATGGCAAAGCCATCCTTTCTCCGCCTGTCCACGGGCGGTCGAGATTAATTTCTAATTCAAAGCAAGTATCCTGACTTATGGATCATCGTGCCCTCCGTGCCTTCCCGGTTTCCCAGTGGCGTTATTTCGGACGGAGCTCCCCAAATACAGTGGCGGGACCGTGCGGGATTCGCACCCGCTTCCATGCCTTTGAAACAATGTAAGATAATAACGAGGTTCTCACTTTTCTTTTCTAGAATTGGCTGTTTGGCAGCTTTAACGGCCGAAGCCGTGCTGTTGTCTTGTTACCGGCCGTCTTTTACCGTTTGAAGCGCTGCAGTATATCATTGAGAATTTTGGTCATGAGCCCCCTTGCGCATTTGCCTCATACGGCTTCTTAATCTTGCGGTTCTATCCGTGACATTTTCTTTCGAATAGAAATTGTCATAAACCCACGCTACGCCTTTCGCAAGCTCATCCGCCGTCATATTAAGCGGTCGGAAAACTACGTCCCAAAAGGTATATCGGCTCCAATCATAATCAATGATTCTGCCGTTATCAGACATCTGCTTGAACAACTGCGTTCCGGGAAGAGGGGTTAAGATTGTAAAGCTTCCGGAATAAATACCATTCTTTAAAGTAAAATCAAGTGTGTTTTCAAATACATCCTGCGTATCATTGTCCCCTCCGAACATGAATGAACCCCATATGTTTATACCGTTTTTATGTATCCTCTCAATGGCCGCTTCATAATTAATAAGTTGCTTTGCTTTCCACTGCTTATCATCCAGAAAATTCAATCCGCTTTTTGAAACATTTTCAAAACCTATGAAAAGCCAATGGCACCTGGATTTATAAAGCAGCTTCAGAAGCTCTTCATCATCCGCGACTGAAATATCCGTCTGCGTTCCCCATGTTATTCCAAGCTTTGAAATCTCTTTGACGAGCTCTTTTGAGTATTCTTTTTGTATAAACATATTATCATCGGCAAAAAAAATAAAAGCATCAGAATTAATCTTCTGAATTGCCTTCACTTCATTTATGACCTGCTGTACATCCTTATGCCTGTATGATGCGCCATACATGATCGGAAGTGTACAATAATTGCATGTTCTTGGGCATCCTCTTGTAGTCTGTACACTGAAAGATTTATACAGCTTAGGGTCTAATATATCATAACGCGGAATCGGCGATTCAGACAGTCGGATAAATGCCTCACTCCGGTAAATTTGTTTTGGACACCCCTTTTCAAAGTCATCTAAAAATGCTAGCCATGTATTTTCGCCCTCACCGATGAAGACTGTATCGACCTTTATTAACGCTTCATCTGGCATAATTGAGGCATGGATCCCGCCCAATACAACATATGAACCGTTCTTTTTGAACTGCTGCGCTATTTCATATGCCCTATATATCTGCTGTGTCATGCCGGTCAAAGCAACAATATCGAAATGCTCGGAAAAAGGGACTTCAACTCCATGATCTTCGTCAATAAATGAAACATGGTAACGATCCGGTATTACGCCTGCAATAGTGAGGAGGCTCAGGTTGGGCGTTTCCCATGCCCCGTAAAAGTTTGATACAACGTCACTTCTTTCAAGAAAGTTTTTCAACAAACTATTTTTTCCGTACTTTGAGCCCCGCGGCACAATCAACGCTATCTTTTTCACGCCGTTTCCAACCTCCTTGTTTTGATTATTTTTGACATGAGCTGCATATATAACAGGCGGTGTTGGCTACCGTTATCTTGCTTATTTCTGTTCCGCACACAGGGCATGGTCTACCCTCTTTATACCCAACCAGAAAATCGCATTTTTTACCAGGTCTGTTATATAAGTCCCTTTCCTGAACAATTCCGCCCAGTTTAACCGCTTCCTCCAGTTCCTCACGAATCGCGTTATATAGCAGGCTTTTTTCAGAATCATCCAGTGTATTGATCTTTCTGTCCGGACGGATCTTTGCCCTGAAAAGGATGTCCTGAATATATACATTTCCAATACCCGCCACATTCTTTTGATCCATTAAAAATGATTTTATGGATCCACGCTTGTCGTTCAACATATTGTTGAAATATTCATATGTAAATTGAAATTTATCCAGTGGTGAAACGCCAAGATCATACGTTTGTTTATGAGAATCTTCTTCCGCTTTGACCAAATGGAAATATCCAAACCACCAAAATCTTATCGTCAGGCATGATTTGTCTGCAAAGGTGATTTTAAATTGGTATTTATCTGGCAGGGGAGAGGCTGCGTCCTTATGATAGATCACATCTCCTCCCATGCCAAGGCTCAAGGCCAGTTTTATGTCGGCGTCTAGACCTATAAAGATCCATTTTCCTAAAGACGAAATAGATTGTATTGTTTTATTGGATATCTGGAAAACAAATTCTTCTTTGCCGATGTTCAGGCACTTTTCCTGTAACACCTCAATATCCGTGATTTGTTTGCCGACAAGTTCGTTTTCCATCTGCTTTGATAAATGATAAATTTCCGGTAATTCAGGCATTTTTACTCCTCCTAATACTTTGTTTAGACTTTTGCATATTCTCTGTGTTCGTCGGCAGGCATGGTATCTGTACTAATAATTCGAATCCTGCCCGTGTCTCCATTGATTTCAATCCATTGTCCGTTTTCAAAAACGCTTGTGGCAGCGTCGTTAAATATAACTACGGGTATTCTATATTCCCGTGCAACAACAGCGCCATGTGAGAGTATATTTCCATAATTCATGACCAATCCGCTGACAATACCTAAGATAGGCGTCCAACTCGGATGGAATGTTGAGACCACCGCAATCTCCCCATCTTTAACTTCACTCAGATCTTTTACATTCGAAATGATCCGTACTTGTCCCGCGGCCGTTCCGCTGCTTATTCCTACAGCTTTAAAACTCTTTTTATCAGCCTTGCCTTGGACTCTGTAAATCGAATCATTTTTTATCAAATAAGGCGGCGCGATTTTTGCGTTCTTTTTATATGTACGGATCCTTGCGTCTACAATTTGTCGCCAGTCTTTTTGTGTCTGGGATTCGCTATCTTGCACCAAGACTGCTATTTCGTCAATGGTCAAGTGAAAAACATCTTCAATATCACGAATCACACCGCGTTCCGTAAATACCTTTCCAATAGCAAGTATAAGTTTTCTGATAAGCAGCCAGCTTTTATCGAAGTAATACCGTTGGTTTTCCCGTAGTGCCATATACCGTGAAGCCATCTTTGCAAAGAACACAATTTCAGCTTTCTGCCACACTTTTCTCAGTACATGTTGTCGGAATGAATCAACATGATGAAACACTGTCTTTTTGTATTCTTTATAGTGCGTCCCTATATCTTCAGCGTTTCGGGAAAACTCTTTCAGATTGTCAGATGGATTAAGCAGAAACTGTTTTATGATCTCAAGGACGATTTCTGGTTTCTCTATCCAGTGAGGTGAATATAAATCATCGCAGGAGGTTCCCCGGTGTCCGTGCCTTTTGATGAAGCCGTCAAATTCATTTTTAAAGCTCTCTGCTTCTTTGTTATGTGGTTTTGAAATACTTTCATAAATATCTTCAACCGGACATGTCAAAAATATCATGTGGACTTCCGGTGATGATTTTGCTAATTGCGTCAACTGGAAAAGCTCATGATTGGATTCTATCGTCATGTTTTTCGAAGCGCCAGATTCAATTAACCCCGCAAGCACCTCTTTCGATTTTTCCATCCCGCTAAGCTTGACCGAAAGCAGGTTATATCCAATCTGAGCAAGACCAAGAAAGCGGTAATGGTCTTTGCCTATGTATTCACAAAAAACATCTATAACAGCTTGCAGTGTGTTCCACATGTCGATCAAGTTGTGTACTTTTTTGTTTCTTTCATCAAGGCTGCATAATAGCTTTTCATATTTATCTATTCTGCGATACCAACTCCCGCTTCCGGTTAACATTAAGAAAAGCAGCCTTACTTTTTTAGTAAAACGCTTGTCACTTGACTTGCCGGACGGAATGTCATCAAAGAATTTTCTTTGATATCCCTGATTCCAATATACCCGGTTAAAATAAAAGAGGAGTGGTTTTTCATTACATAGGCTACCTGCCTTTTTATTATAAAAGCTGAGATATACAACCTCCTGCCATGATTTAAGTAACGAGAGATAGCAAACACATGCCGGTTCAGAATATCTATCCAACAAACTGCATTCGGTTTCTTCTGATATATCACAATCAAACGGGATATCGTTGCTTGTTGAGGTCATGCTTTGCAAAATAATTGGTCTACATTGTATAATATATATCTTGTCTTCAACAATCGTCCATTCAATATCACAAGGAAGACCAAAGATGCTCTCTATTTTTCTGCCAATCTCAGCTAATTTATATATCTCATCATCTGAAAGACATTGGGCTTGCTGTAGATTGTTATCAACATTTTCTATATGCAATTCAAATGACTTCTGCCCTAGTGAATACTTTATCTTTTTGGGAGTTACAGTTCTTGAAGTAATTTTTTCGCTACGATCAATTTTGTATCTATCAGTGGCCACTGTGCCATCGACAACACCAACGTTTAATCCATAACTGACTTCAATTATCGTTTCATCCTGACTACCCGTTACGGGATTTGCAGTAAAAATTACTCCCGATTTATCTCCGGCAATCATTTTTTGTATGATGACGCCCATACTCTTTGATTCAATTCCATTTCGCAACCTATATTTATCAGCTTGATCTGAGTAATATGAGACCCAGCATTTCTTAATAGCTGTTTTCATGTCATTAAACGAGCGAATATTTAGGATGCTCTCATATACGCCGGCAAACGAATGCTCACGACTATCTTCTTCAATAGCGGAGGAGCGTACTATTATAGGCTCTGTATGAATATTCTCCGACATTTGCATCCACAGCTGCCGAAGCGACTTATCTATATCTTGATTAAATTCTCCGGTCAATATACCGGATTGTATAGTTTTACATTGAGTGCTATTAATTAGCGCATTATCTGCACAATAAATCTGAAACATATTACGAGAAATGGCATAGCCAGCCGGCACGTAACAACTGTTCTTTATTAGAATTGACAAGTTTACTGCTTTGGTACCAAATGAATTTATATCATCATATCCTAGTTCTAATATGTTTTTTAAGTAACTCGCCAAAATATACCTCTTTCTAAATACTCGTTTCAATTCTATCCAAGTAAATTATTTAATTTTTGCATTGCATGTTCTGCCATGTAAAAAGAATTTGAACCAAGTGCTTTATTGCATGTTTCCACCATTATGAACCCTTGATATTTTTGCTGTCTCATGTTTTTAACGAATATATCTGATCGTACTATTCCGGTATCCATTGGCCATATTCTTGGTGTATTAAAAGCATAATTATTTGGTAAATCGTTAACTTGAAGTACTGCGACTTGGGATGTGTTAATCATATTATGTACATTTTCTATTTCTTTTGACCAGAACAGATGATATGTGTCAAGCACGACTTTTACATTTTCTCTGTCCACCATATGAATTAACTCTAGCAATTGAGAAAGTTTGTGAACAAATGGATAGCGTATTGTTGATATATTTCCAGGAATAGAAATAAACTCCAATGCTAAACAAATATTGTATTCATTAAGTAAATCTGCTACCATTCGAATTCTCGTACAGTGTCTATCTATGTTTTGTTCGTATGGAACATGATTACTGCCGGGTGAAATCGAAAGTATAAACAAAGTGGAAAAAAGAACTTGAGCTATTTCTGCGTTCCTTTTCATTTTTTTCATTTGCAATAAAAAAGTATCATTATCGCTACTTAAATCAAATAAATGATAATAAATAGATAATGGTACGCCTTGCCTTTGCGCTGATTCTAGAGCCAAGTCAATTCCCATTGATGTGGCTTTTTCGCTTGCATACATAATCGAGCTATATCCGAATTCTTTTGCCAGCTCTATTGTTTCATTTAACCCTAGCGACAACGCCAAGCCATATGGTGATAAAATCGTCTTCAAATTTATTCATCCTACATTTATATTAATATGTTTTTATCCATGTATCTCCGTATAATATTCATTGTAATAACTCATCCAGTCTGTCCACAGTGTTTTTGATATAGCGATGGATATTGCATCCATATTGTGGATTGGATCTTGAATACTGGATTGCTTATTAAGCATTTTTTCGTAACTAGAATAGCACGGGTCAAATCGTGATTTAGTATACATATCGTAATATTGTCCAATTTTTTCGTACTTACTTGATCTGGTCATTTTAGTGAAATTTTCTACGCATTTACATTGAGGGATTGCATTATAGGCAGTGGTATGTACACCTTGAATATAGTCTGGTTCAAACTGACCAAATACAATTCTTGGCATCATGTCAGGCATTGTTGTCTCACATAATGATAAAGCGTGCAGAAAAGAAAATATCCAGGGTAAACCCGTATGATTACCATCTGCGATACCAAGTGACATAAGTTCAGGATTATTTCTCAAGTTGTTATATAGATAGCCCTGTAAAGTATTCTCTTTCCGACCTAGTATTGAACACGAGCATCGATCCACTTGTAAATCTCTCAACCAACTTACTGTCTGAACGAATTCTTCTATAGAAAATCTTTCCGCGTATCCCGGTATTCCAAATAAGATATTCGCTGTTACGGAGACATCATTTTTATGACATATTTCTATAGCAAAACGGATATCATTATCTGAAATGCTTTTATTCAGCCAATTATTCCTTAAAATCTGATTGCTACATTCGACGCCAAATCGCACCCATATCTTTGTTCTAGGTAGATACTCTTTTAAGCGATTTATTTTATGTTCATTTACATGTTTTGCCAATGTTTCTATTTCAAGAATAAATGGCTTTTTTTTAAAAATACCTTCTCTTCCCAATAACTTTTCGAGACATTCATCTGGTATTTCCATCTCATCAAAAAAACTGTATGCATATAGAAACTCATGTATAGTCCTATTGGCCATTATTCCTCTAGCATTTATAAAACTACGAAGCACCACTTTTGAGTATAAAGCCTGATTCTTGAGCCTTAAACATGTCATATAGGCTGTTTGCTCAATGGATTCACTATGAAGATTACACATGCTACAACCTGATAATGTGCCGTTATTTTTATAATATGAGCAACCACATGTGGCAAGATTACTTAGATTACTATATTTATCCGAAAATATTGTGGCCTTTACATCTTTTAGACAATCATATAGTTCATTATCCGTCATTGCTTGCCCTTGTTCAAAATATTTTTTATATTGCGCAGTTTCATTGACTCGAATTTGCTGCATAACTTTTTGCATAAACATGTTTTATCACCATCAACTCATAAAATATTTCAACCTCTCCTTTGTTACCCTGATATTGATCTGATTATAAAGTGATAAATATTCAGGATATATATCGTTAAGGTTAAAAATATCAATTTGTTTTTCCAACATTTCGTTACTAGCTCCATTTGCGCTCATGTCTAAACAAGTGCAAAAAAAACGATAATTCTTTTCATTATATTTTTCACAAAGTAAATCAAGATTTGCATACATATTTAATATTTTTTTTGCACGTTCTTCGGAAAGCATTCGCTTTGTCCAGACTTTTCCCATACCAAGTATTGTATCCATGTAATATATCGGTAATGCTGTATAAGCCTTTTTAATAATTAAGAACAATTCAGAAATCTTTGGATCAGCAAAACGGTAATCATAAAAGTGTGACCGATAATCAACATCTTTGTCTACCAGATTATTATCTTTCAATACTTTGCAAAGTTGTGATTGCGGTAATACTTCGAGTCTTGTTTGCAGTAGATAAAAAACATGTCCTAAGCCACTTTTATACATGAAATCAGCGTTGGATTTTAGTGAGTCATAGGTGCTAAATGGATTAAAACAAATAAATCCTATACCTACATGAATACCAGATTTACGTATTTTTTCAATGGCTACACTATTGTTGGCTACCCGGCTTCGTTTGCAATAAAGTTTTAAATCTTTATCGTTTCCAGATTCTACTCCTATGTAAAAACATTCTACACCTGCTTCTTTGGCTTTTAAATAATACTCATCTGATAACGTTCCTACTAACTCTGCGCGGGTGAATAAATGCAAACTTACTTTTATTTGCCTTCTGTGAATTTCTTCAAAAATTTCGTATGCCCTTCTTACCCCATCCTCCCCAGGATCTTCAAATGTGGCATCGGTTAATCTAAAGGTATTAATTTGAAACTGATTAATGAGCAACTCCATTTCATCAACAATTGAACCGGCGCTGCGTAATCTCACATAAGGAGGGTTATGCTTCTTTTTTACTGATGTTTCCGCGCAAAAACTACACCCACCCAAACAACCTCTACTACCAGTAATATATAAGTATTGCTGTTTATACTTTTTATGTATGTCACGACTTGGGAATGGTAATTCATCTAAGTTTTGCACGGGTTGCCGTACTTCGTTGTATATTATCTCGTTTTGCTTGTCACGATAGACTAGACCTTTACAATGACTTAATTCAATGCCAGCTGTAAGGCTATTTACTAATTCCAGAGTTGTTTCTTCGCCCTCAAGCATAGTAATTGAATCAATCCAGTTGTTTTCTTCTAAGATATTACGCTCAAAACCGTTGACCTGTGGTCCTCCGAGAGTGATGTGTGTTTTCGTATAGTGTTGTTTCAACTCTTTTGCGATAAGAAGAGTTGAATCTACATTATCAGAATACATTGAAAAGCCTACCAATAATGGTTCTTCTGGAAATAGAGATAATATTTCAGATGACTGATTTGAAAATACAATTAATATTTGAACAGAATAATTGTATTTTTCAAGAAAAGTTTTAATATATCCAATACCTTGATATTCATTAACACCAAGAAATCCTGTTTCGGCGCTATCCTGATTAATAACAACAGCTAATACAATTCTTTTATTCAATGGGATCACCCTCTTTGCTAGATCCTTGTTCCATAATATAGTTTACCATATCATCGATAGTGACGAAATGATCTGGTAATAACGCATCGTCATCAAATTCGAAATCAAACTCATTTTCGATATCAATAATTACTTTAATATAAGATACCGAATTGATTGGCATATCCTGTAATTTAGTTTCTTTGTTTAATACTATTTTATCTTGTTCTTCCTCAATGTATTGTTTGTAGATATCGATTAAGGATCCTAATATAGCTTCTTTGCTCATGTTCATTTTTTTAACCTCGTTTCAATATTTTTTTATTTCTAATAAGCTGTCATTTCAGTCATATTTTGAGCCGTTTGATAATCTTTTCCGCCATTTCCATTGCTGGTCGGATATGTAGCTGTAAAAAATCAATGTCTTTTTCTTCAATGGCAATATTTAAATACATTCTAGAAGTTCTATATACTAAGATTCCGTATTGTTCCATACAGCTCCTTATTATCATATCTTTTTCTAAAATGTTTTGAGTGATTTCTTCATAACAAGTGATTTCTTTATCTGTGCAATGGAAAGCTGCACAGGCTGGTGGTCCTTGAACTATTACCTGAAGTTCACATCGGTTGGCTTCTTTTTGAATGATCTCGCTGATTTGCTTATTTATTTGACTTATATGTTTATATATTTTCTTTTCATTACGTGATAAAATGCGGAATGTTGTTGCAATGGCAGCCATTCCCAAATGATATCCGTTAAATGTACCTCCGTGAACAACATTTCCGTCTCTATATAACCCCATTATGTCTGCTTTTCCCATCAATGCAGTGACTGGAACAGCACCACCGCTTACCGCTTTTCCCATAAGACACAGATCGGGAGTAACACCTGTTATAGCTTGAGCACCTCCAAGTCCCATATGAACTCCTGTTATTATCTCATCAAATATTAGTAAAATACCATGTTGATTGCATATATCTCTAACCTCTTCAAGATAACCCGGCAAAGGAAAAATGCTGCCGCCGTTTATCATTACAGGTTCCATAATAACCGCCGCAACATCTGCTCCGTATGCTTGAATGGTTTTTCTAAATGTTTCAATATGATTCCATGGTATCAGCAACATTTGATCTTGAAGTACACCGCTTGCACGTCCCTTTGTTGTAAAGACACTTCCCTCGTCTTCTATTACAATAGGATATAGTGCTCCTTTTGCTTTACCACCCATAATATTATCTGCTGAGCCATGATAATGCCCGTTAAAACGGATAATTCTCCGCCTGCCTGTGTATGCCCTTGCTAATCTCAAGGCGTTTAATACCATTTCCGTACCACTTAACCCAAATCTGATCTGTTCACAGCATGGTACATATTTCTTAAACCATTGGCATACCTCTTCATCATAAGAAGAGTATTCTGTTATAGGAGCCATTATTGCATCTTTTAGAGTATTGCAATACTCCTCATTTCCATGTCCAAGGAACATAGCCCCGCAACGCGCAAATAAATCCAAATATTCATTTCCATCAAAATCAATCAGCGTAGACCCTTTTCCAGAAGCAAAATGTAATGGAATGTCTTTTTCTACTTTCGCAAAATTATGATGAAGTCCCGATACCAGTGTTTTCGATAATTGTTCGTGTGTTTGATATGACGATTGCCTTTTATACATAGATAACAATGTGTTTACCTCCTTTTAATTTGATCACAAAATGATTTAAACAAGCATACTTGTTGATCCAATAAATTTTCTACTTCTTCAATTATTTGTTGTCCGTTATTTTTATGGATATTATAGCCGAAGCGTATTAAACGCATATATGCTTTATCCCAAGACCTTTTTAAAAGATAAATTTCATCTTGATTAAGTAATGAAACATCTTTTTGATCGTTAACCATTGCGGTAATATAATCCAGTGTAGCTAACCAGTTTGTTTTAATTATAAATGCTAACCTAACATATGATTTCTTATCTGTATTGCAGTTAAACTGTTCATTCAACATTTTTTTGCAGGCGGATAAACCGGATATCTTCCCAGTATTGTCAGGCGATTCAATGAACTTGTGAATTTTTCTTATTGATTGTTCAAGAAGCACTTCCTTGTCCAATATTTTATGTTCTATCTCATTGGATATTGTAAACGCTTGAAAAAGTGAATCTTGAATATCTAATATTGGTAATGTACCTTGCCCAATCGAAATTTGCCCCCCATCGGTAACCATATAAGGATCAAAAACTTCTATAACTTTTTCTGTTTCGTTCCAACCGCTAACTAAAACAGCGTGTTTCTCCGTGGTGATAATGTGATCAAATTTTCTCTTCATGAATGGCAAAATGTTTGGGGCAATTATTAATAATATCAACTTGCCATCGTTTAATATTTCACGGATTGGCCAGTTGAAAACTTGTTGATCTAATGGTTTTATCATTAAAGCGCTTTGTTCGGAAAACATTTTTAATGATTGATTCATATCTGGAAATATTAACCCTAGATTTTCGTTGTCTATATTGTTTTCTTTTACCATTGAAGAATAGACCACATTAAGTCCATCAGCCATGAAATAAATAAAGTATTCTGGTACATTATTTCCAAAGTAATCAGACAATACTTTTAGACTAGAAAAAAAACAACTTATCCCGCTTTGTTCCGCAAGATTAAGTTGAATATTTTTATTCGTATTGCTCATTTCGATTATTAAGCATCCTCTCGTTTACATTTGATAACATTTCAGAATAGATAGTAAATTTAACAATACACATGAATAATCTTCCATTAATTGAAATGCTTTTTCTGAAGTATTTTTAATGTAATCCGGATTGTTATCAGGACGACATAAAAATTTATAATAAAAACGGTTCCATCCGCTTTTATTTATCATTATTTTTTTAATAATTTCTTCGAATCCGTTAAAACTTTTTAAAACGCCTTCAAAATATAAAAGATGGCATGAAGTAGGCTTGAAATAAATATCGAAGTTCATCGCTATAGGCGAATACATCATTTAAAGCATAATATTTAAAAGCTTCCTTAAGTGCAAGTAACCCCCTTACATACCCATCCTGATTTGTAGGATATAAAAAATTCTCTAAATTGTTTTTAAGACACCAGATTATTTTTTCAGGACTTAGAACTTGTTGCGGCGGCTCAGAAAAATAAAAAAAACCCTTACATCCTTTTTTTGTGTCTTTGTAAGAAATCTCAGCTTTTATACAAGAAAAAACAGCGTTATCATCGGATGCTGTGGAATCGGCTACCGCAAAACTTTCATCACTGTAGCCATATATAATAACACTATGCATTTCTCCTCTTCCCTCTGGTTGAAACCTCCTTGTGTTATATTTTGCACAGCTCGGATCCAATAATAAAATTATAGGTGTATTATTATTAATTATTTTTTTAATTTTTTCAAAATCATAATTATCACAATACTCAAGTTGGCATTCATAAATATCCGAAATTCCTTTAACAATATATGCATTCCTGTCATAGCAAAAACTATTGCTGAGTTTACGTTGATCGTTATTTTTCCATAAAAAACGGAGTCCTTCACAAATAAAATAAAGGATATTTTCATCTGTTTCAATTTTGTAATATGAAAATACATCATGTATTGATGCCAACAAGCAGTTTTTACCAACCGTTAATACTAATCCAGGTATTTCATAAATTGTTTGTTTCATATAAATAATCCGTAATCTCCTTTACTGTTTGATACCGTATAAAAGAAGGCAAAATATATTGTGTTTTAAATTGTTCGTTTATATCGCTCATAAGGGAATACATCATAATCGAATCCCCGCCCAAATCAAAAAAGTCACTATCGGGGTTTATATCCTCAACATCAAGATAACGTCGAAAGAGAAGTATCACAAAGTCTTGTATGAATGAACGATTTTTTGCACATTTTGAAATAAGCCAATCCCATTCTTCTTTTTTAAATCCATAAAATTCGTTGGGGCATTCACTCACGGCATCATGATGTCTATCTGGATATTCAATCCAACATCGGCTACTACGCATCGGAGTAATTGGTAGACTTATTCTAGAAAAGGCCTTTTCTTTATATATAGTTTGTTGGTCATGTTTACTCAAATAAAACAACTTATATTTTTCTTTAACTTTTTCGTCCAGGTCTAGTGGCAAAAATATCATTTCAGAATCTACAGTTATGTTTTCTTTTGCTTCTTTTAATAAAGTGATCAAATGGGATATATCTTGTGTCACAATTATAAGTTTACAGGCCAAGTGCTCCCGTCCAAGAGCTAATGTATAGCAAAGCTCACTTAATGAAGGATTTTTCTTTTCGATATATATAACCATAGCGTTTATATAGTTCTTTAAAAGCTCATGTGTATCAGCAGATAAGAAAAAAGCATGTTCTCCGCATTCTTTTACTATTTTTTGCTGTGGAGCTTCTTCTAAAACAACATGACAATTCGTTCCACTTAAACCAAAAGAACTAACTCCGCATCTCTTAGGTACTCCTAACGGCGTTGACCATTTTGTTAATCCTTTTTGAATAAAAAGTGCACTATCGTCAAGCTGGATGTTGCGATTTAAATTTTCATAATGTACCGTTGGTACTAATAAGGCATTTTGTAGTTGCAACACAGCTTTTATTATACCTGCTATGCCGGCTGCATAACCTAGATGGCCCAGATTAGATTTTACTGAGCTCACTGCACAAAAACTGCGTTTTGTAGTAAATCTTTTAAAGGCTTCTGTTGCTGCCTTAAGTTCAATTGGATCGCCCAGTCTTGTGCCGGTGCCGTGCGCTTCAATATACGTTATTGTTTCGGGTGAAATACCAGCTTGCTTCCACGCACTCATTAGAACGCTTGTCTGTGCTGCAGGATTTGGCGCAGTTAGACCAATTGCTGTACCGTCACTGTTTACAGCACTACCCTTTATAAGAGCATATATATGATCTTTGTCTTCGATAGCCTTTGAATATTTTTTTATTAATATGGCTAAGACGCCTTCTCCTCCGCCAGTTCCTTCAGCACGATCATCAAATGGCCTCGTTCGGAAATCTTTAGATTGAATCCCTATATCACCACTTATAACGGGTAAATGATATATCTGCGCACCGCCTACAAGAGCTATCTCACACTCTTCCGCTCTAAGTGAATTACAAGCTAAATGAAGAGCAACCAATGAAGAGGAACAAGAGGTATCTACCGTCATTGATGGCCCTTTTAAATCATACAAGTAACAAAGCCTAGAGGTGATAAAAGAGTTTAAAGTACCTGTAGCATAATTCCCTTCGTTGCCCTTGTCTGCTTCGGATATCATGTGTTTATATTCAAATTCCCCACCATAACCGACAAAAACTCCTGTTTTTCTACCGGAAAGAGATTTCCCCATATAACCAGCATCTTCAAAACAATGAACAGCTGTTTCTAGGAATAACCTATGTGCAGGATCAATAAATTTTGCTTGTCCTTTTGAAATGCGGAAACGTTCGTGATCAAATAAATCAATTTTCTCTAAGTATGCGGCTTCAGGATATGTATCTGGTAGCGAAAGACCCTGCTTAATATAAAAATCTTCTACATCTTTTTTACGTAATGCTGACAATTTCCCGATATAGTCTTTACCACGAGCCAATCCTTCCCAAAATGTATCAAGGTCATTTATTCCAGGTAGTCTTACAGACATTCCAATAATAGCAATATCATCTTGCATAATTTACCTCAACTTTCTGTTTTTCATACGCTTATCTGTCGCATAACATTGATTTGATTAACCTGCTCGCTTTTTTATTTAATTCGTCAAGCTGACATATATCAATGCTCTTTTTTGCATATTCAAGACAATAACCGCATGTTTCACAAAGATTTGAACAAAACGAATCGTTTTGGTAAAAGCGCTGTATAAATCCATCTAATTTTGAATTATCTATATATGGTTGAAAAGCATTATATGGTGAAAATAAAGTAATTAGTTCAAGCAAATTACCATTAAATTGCCTATCAAAATAATGGCGTAATGTATTTACTATTTTAGTACCGTTTGGATTATTTCTACCCTGTAACTTAAAATGTCGTATTCCAATTTGTTCATAATAGATTAAGTCTTCCGGTCTAATCCAGTTCATTCTAATATAACCATTCTGGTTTTTTACTTTTTGCATGGTGCACATATGGAAATAATATTGACTTTCAATATCATTTGATTGTGCTCCGCTGTGTGCTTCATGGTTATAATGAAACATTTTATATGGACAATTTTTAGTACACATATTATTAATAATTATTTCTACGCCATCGCCAAATGTATCTACAATATTTTTTAGAATTCTAAATCGCCGAGTAATGTCCGGATCAACAACGATACGCTTTACCCCTTTTTCTTTATAATGTTTTGCTTTATCCGGACTGGTAATTTCACATATTGCACTTGCTTTGATTTCTATCTCTGGGAAATGCTCTAAAATTAATTCTATAAGTCTTGGAAGAGTAACCGTAAATGAAGATACACCTATCTCAATCAATATACGAATAAATCTTATTAACTGTACATTAGCGGTTTTGTCAAACTCTAGATTATTCATACAAGACGCATTCAGCGTGTAATTAAATTTTATTCCATATTTATTGCAGAATATCATATATGTTTCGAGATCTTTTATTGTCACTTTTGGTAATAAGCTTAGCATTCGGCCTGATGCAATAAATTCTCCTTGAGTAACTTGTCCATATACTTCACTTACCCTGGCATGATTATACTGGGCATTCAATTTTGATAACGCAGATAATGTAGTTTCATTAAAGTCACATGGAATACTAAAATTTATCATATTGCCTCCTATAACATCCCATTTTTATTTTCTCTCTAATTTAAAACATTATTTCTTTCAAAATAAATTTCTGTTTTATGATATAATGCTTCAATTTTACATAATATTTTTTTCATTTCGTTTATCGTTTTTTCAATATTTTGTTGGATAGAAACTGTTTTGACTCCATTCTTCGGTTCCTTTAAAATGTTCCCAAGGAAATTAAATAAAATTGATGTCTCTAAATGCTTGAATTTTTTGTCAATCATTATAATTTCAAATATGTCATCTCTGATTTTCAAACGTGAAACGTAATCTAATTTTAAAAAGTTAAATATATATTTGTCGTAATACAGCTTATTCTCTCTATGTGTTTTTTCTATTTCTGCAAATGCTTTTTTTAATTTCATTAATTGATTAAAAACACTCTGAACTTTTTCATCAAGAAAATTATATTTCCCTACCTCATACCAGTTAGATAAAATCAAGCGGTTTTCTTCTATTAATTTCTTTCGTAAAGGTGTTCCGCTATATGGCTCTACATATTTAAAAACATATACAGGAGCAAAAAAACCGTACATTCTCAAAAAGATGTAATTGTTGTATAAATCATCAAATGACATGTCCGGCTCAAACATGATGTAATAAATAATTAGTGTTATACCTAAGTTGCGAATAGTTTTTATGGACTTTGTAATATCTTCTAAACTTATTTTCTTATTCATCCTTCTTAATACGTTTTCACTAAAACTTTCTACACCAATTCCAACTTGATATAACCCCACGTCGATAAGTGGTTTTAAAATATCCAAAGTGCAATCGTTTACTCGAAGAATCATTTCAAATTTTATCTTTAAATTTCTTTTTTTTATCTCATTACAGAACTCATTTATCCATTTTCTCGAATTACTACTTTGATCCACAAAATTATCATCAACAAAATTGAATATTTTTTTCCCAAATCTGTTGTGATATTCTTCTATCTCATCAACAACATTCCGCGGCGATTTTCTTCTTATAGTTGATTTTCCGTAGAATGAAACAATGGAACAGAAACTGCAATTGCCATAACATCCTCTTTGTGCCGATATAGGAATAATATCTTCTTTCAGTCCCGACAATTTATACAACTCATTAATTGGTGATGGCAAAACATCTAAATCCTCAATTAATTCTGCTGAAGTGTTACTTATTACTTTACCATCATCTCTATATGTAATACCTTTTAGATTACAGAGGGGGTCTCCGTTTTCTAATGCTTGAATTAAACTTAAAGTGGTTTTTTCCCCTTCGCCTCTTATAACCACGTCTATTTCATGCACATGAGTTAATATGTTTGTACTTTCATGTGTAGCAAAATGACCTCCAACGAAAATAATAATATTGGGATATACATTTTTAATTTTACGTGATAATTCAATGCCATCTGGGACATCTTCTTGTACGCTCATAGAAATGCCAATAAGATCGTATTTATTTTTTGATATTTGCTCAATAATATAACTATCATCTACTCCCTGATAAGGCGCATTTATAATGTCTGTATAGTGATTATTATAATTTAAAAATGCTGCAATATATGCTAACCCAAGAGTTAAACCATTCATTGCTGTTTCTTGATTATTTGTTTTTGGTGGATATATTAATAAAATATTCATTTATTTTCATCTTCCTTTGCAAAGGAATTAATTATTCTCAATATTTCATTAGGAGTATATGCCGTTGGATCATTTAGCTCTATATGTTTTATTAAATCGAATTCATACATTTTTTCAATTAATATTACAAGGGTTATGAATTCTACATCACCAATACCCATGTTTTTTAAAGGTAAATCGTATTTGATAGGTATCTCTTTAATAAGCGAACATTTTTTAATACAATCTTCTAATGTTGAACGTGTATTTATGTTTTTCATTTTATCTCCTCATAAAAGCTCTTAGCTCAATATTTTAAATTTTTTATAATCTATTTTTGAAATTTAAAATTTCATCAACAGCTTTCATATATCCTCCAGATTCAATTATTTCTTCTCCTATTTTTTTACAATTAATTTTATATTTTTCATCACTTAATATATCGTTTATTATCTTGAAAAGAGCACCTGGCTCTAATGCTGCTATATCCGTTTTTATTCCTAATTCTAGTTCTTGAACCCTATCAGCAACTGCAAATCCGTCTCCTTGCTGGGGCATAACTATCAATGGAACATTATGATATAATCCTTCAGTCACACTGTTCATTCCACCATGCGTTATAAAAACATTTGCTCTCTTTAAAACATCTAACTGCGGCACAATTGGTTTCACTATAAAATTACATGGTATACTTTTAAACTTATATTCATTCAGCTTATGTCCTGCGGATAATATTACTTTAAAATTTTTATCGCCTAATTCATTAAAACAATAATTATAAAAACTTTCGTTTTCATTGATTATAGTGCCTAAAGATATGTATATAACAATTTCATGTTCTTTAATGCTATTCATATTAAAATCATAATTGTATGCTCTATCCTGAAAAGAATATCCTACAAATCTAAATGTATTATCAAAATATTCATCGTGTGGTTGGAAATATCTTGATGATAAGATAATGTTTAATATTTCAGAGTTTCCAAATTCAGACATATTAAATTCTTCGAATTGAGCTATATTTTTTATTCTTAAAGTTATAATTTGTATAAGTCTTTTTATTTTTTCTATATTCCATGAATATAAAATACTGTTTTCTGGTACTCGCCATATGAATTTAATAAATTCATATGGATTTTCTTCTAACATTCTTTTACATAAAGCAAATGTCGGTGATAGAGCTATTGCCGGTATGTTATTTGTCTTTGCGATCATCTTTCCCCAATAACAATCAAAGTAATCATATACAATATAATCTGGACAAAATCTTTTTACTTGTTCATCTAAAAAATTAATAAAGTCATCACTATATGTGACTTTGCTAAGATAATACGTAAAAATATCATCAATAATAAAATCAATATTTTCACTTTTACTTGTAATTTTCCATTCAAACATTGATTGAAAATTATCCATACTTTTGAAGGTAGCGCCTGTTTTTTCAATAATATATTTGTATTTATTTAAATTATAGTATTCAATGTCTTCTCCTGTCTTTATCAGTTCTCTTACTATTTCGACAGTGGGAAAAATATGCCCTAAAAATGGATTAATAAAAAAAATAGCTTTTGACATAATGTGTTTTCTCCAATTCCAGAATAACATGGTGATGGCACAGTGATATATTAATATCACTGTGTTTCTACACTGCCTTCCTAGAATGCGTAGGCATATCGTTTTTTCTCAATCTTTTTTGATAATTTCATATAAATACAATACCTACATATATGATCGGATGCTGCTCCTGGTTCTCCATATATGTAGCCCCTTTGAGATATAGCCTCTTTGCCGTCAACAATATTTTTTAAACTTTCCGTTTTTAAGTTTCCCAGTGTAGTTTTATGAAAATAATCATTACAGCAAAGAAATACCGTTCCGTCTGCCGCGATACTTAAAGTATTTAACACTTTATTACAACCAACCAAATCCCCGTTGATATAGATATTTTGCTTCCCTGCGTTTGGTAAATTCCCACACCTATCTGTCATAAAATTAGGAAGAGTCGGGCGTTTAATCCGATCTTTATATCTATTTTTTAATTGCTCTGCATGATATGTTGCATCTCTGCCAAACCCATTTACCACGAATTGTACATCAAGATCATTTTCCAGACATTTTTCGATATTTATTAATACCGGTTCTATATCACCACCACCTGTAATCTTGTAATAATAATCGGCATCTAATCCTGGAATGTTAATAAATACCTGCACATCTCTTTTTTTAATCAATAACTGAATTTGTTTATCGGTTAATTTACTGCCGTTTGTGTATAAGTGCAATTTTAACCGTGAACTGCAAAGAAGCTCCATTCGTTGTGTAAAATACGGATCAATAGTGGGTTCGTTATAGGAATTTAGGGTTATGTATTCAACCGTATCTATCATTTCAAGTTGGGATATAATATTTGCAAATAAATCAATATCCATTACAGAAGGATCGCGGCGAAAATAAGCAACCGGGCAATAAGTGCAAGCATAGTTACATATTGTCGTTGTTTCAATATCTACCCACTTATAACCGTATATTTTATATATATCTTCTTGCCTGCAAATCAATTGCTCATTAATACATTCTTCAAAAATTGAATTTGGATATCTTTCTAAAACTGTTTTTTTATTTTTCGGTGCAATACATTCTCGAAGTAGTCGGTCTTTGGTTTCGTCAATCCAAATCTTCTCCCCATCGATATGTTTAAATATAATCTTGCCACCTTCTTGTTCTGAAACGATAGAAAAATAAGGAGTAGTTTTCCATAAATCCATATATAGCACCAAAATCCTTTACATTTTCATTTTCTCAACTATACATTATGAGATTGTGGCTTAAACAAAATAAATCTTTTTTTCCATAGTTCATAAAATTCCTCGATTATTTTTTTGTTTTCCAATTTAGTGATATCAATTATGCTTCCAAGCGTTTTGGAATGACTTATACAGTTCAAAAGGATATCATAAGCTTGCTCTGATATTTGGCAACAACCAAGAGAAGCTACCTCACCATCTAGTACATACTGAATTATTTCATGCCCATTTACACATCTATAATCCTTTCTAAGACATATGTGAGAATAAAGAAATGGTATTAATTTCCCCCAAAACATATAATTTGGAGGTCGGGATATAATATATGAACCAATTACTAAATAATCTAGTTCTGTTGTTAAAAAGGTTGTTATGGCATCGAATATATTTTCTACAATTGGTTCGTAGTTATTGTTATATGATGTATTCAACACAACTGGGATTCCTGTTATTTTAAAAAATGATTTTATAAGTTGCCAATACATTGGATTTTCATCTTTTGAGACAGTATGTACTCGTGCTGTCCCATCGACATGTGTAATGGCCCCTAGTTTATCTCTGTATTCCTCTTTTACATAATGTACGAAGTTCATAAAGGGATATGAGCCCCCGTTTGTGTAGAAATAATTATCTACTTCTTCTTCCAATACAGACGGAGCAAACGGTCTATATCCTTCTCTTCCTTTAATGCGTCTGTTAACGATGTTTTTCATTTCCGCTTGTCGCGGATCAGCTAATATACTTCGATTTCCTAGTGCTCTAGGTCCAAACTCCGATCTTCCTTGTACCCAAGCAATAATTTTACCATTCGCAATCAGCTCGGCAGTTTTTTCTTCTATCTTTTCATGTCTTGTAAAAGTAATAATATCAGACCAATGATGTAACTCCTTACTGATTTCATCGTCTTGACCTATTGCTTTTCCCCAAAGAACTGACTTTATCTCTTGAAAATCATTATAGCCTTCTCTGTTTGCCACAGTACAAGCGCTGCCATACGCACAACCCGCATCATATGATAATGGTTGAACAAAAACATTTTTAAAACTGGTTTCTCGTAATATACGGCCAGTAAGTGAACAATTTTGCGCTACACCTCCGGCAAGGCATAAATTAGTATGATTAGTTTTCGCCTTATAAAAAGTTAAAATATGCAACACAATATTTTCTAATGCTTCCTGAAGCGCAGCTGCAATGTCTCTGTGTTGCTGAGTAAATGGAGCCCCCTTGGCCCTCGCAGGGGCCTGTCCATCAAGTAGGTAATCTACTCTTTCAATATATAATCGGTAATTGCCTCCTTCCTCAAGTGTATACATTTTTTTAAAAAGACTTCGATATACCTTTGGATCACCATAAGGAGCCAATCCCATAACTTTATATTCATCAAATAAATAATATCCTAAATGTCTAATAACCCTAAGATAAAAGAGTCCCAAACTATCTTGAGGCTTATATCTTACTAAATCCTCAAAATTATTATTAAAACGGCTTTGTAGTAATCCAGAATATAAATCTCCACCTCCATCAATTACTAAAATGAGAGAATCATCAACACCAGAAGCGTAATAAGCACTAGCTGCATGAGCTTGGTGATGGTTTATGAACTCAATTTTATCTTTTTTAATTTCAAATCCTAATTCTTTTTTTATCGTATCCGTAAAAAGATCACGAAAATTAACATATCCATTATAGTCTTTATTATTTAGCGCTGCCCCTTTTAATAGATTATCTAAAGTCTTTTCTTCAAAAGCAAAAGTGAAATAATCCACATCATCTATATGAATCCCTGCTATTTTAAGGCAATATAGAATAGCATTGAGCGGCGCTTTATTTGTATGTTTAATTCTGTTTAATCGTTCTTCTTCTATGGCAGCTATTACCTTTCCATTTTGAAGTAGAACGGCCGCCGCGTCGTGAAATAATTCCACTGTTTCTTGAAATTTAATTTCATTTACAATCGACATTCCTCCAGTTAATCCTAAAATGTTCATAATAAAACAACCTCCAAAAATATTTTTATATAAATGGTTAAAATATCTACAGCACTCACTATGATTGCATTTTACTTTGCTCGTTAAGAGGAAAATATTTTTCATCCCTGTTGTTTAATGTACTGATCCATGTAACGAAGATTACTCTCAGCAGAGCTATCTTTTAAGTTTGCCATATAGCTCCCTTTTCCCCCCATATAAAAATAATCATTCTCTATGCTATCTAAAAAAAGCAATTCCTTATCAATAAAATTGATAAGGAATGGTAACTCATCTAAATTACTGGGAACTAGGTTTGTAATACCGGGATGAATGTTGTATTTACTTAAAAAGCTTTTAAAATCAACTTGCATTGAATCTGGGCTTAAAGGTAGGCGTCTTTGTCTAAGTAAGAAGCGCGTCCATTTTGCGAAAAAATAATGAAACACAAAGTCATCACATTGCTTTATCATGATCTTATTTTGCTGAAGCACCAGCGAAAAAGCCAGTTCTTCCGCAGTACGAAGTTTATATGAGCATATCTGCTTGGTAACATATAGCACGTCTTCTAGTAGATGTTTATGAGTCTTGGACAATCCAATAACGCCTGAATTAAAGATAAAAAACGAAACATCAAATCGGTAAGAGGGATTATCTCCCAAGACAATTTGTTTGTTTTCAATTACGAAATCATTATAATTCATATTCCCATAATTTAATTTCATCAACCTATGTAGCGACATAGGATTCCCGACATGTAAAATGGCGCTGTCGGTATTAATAAATTCAAATAAAGGGGTGTAGTCTTTAAGTAAAAAGGTATCACTGTCAAAAAATAAAACATCTGCATCATATTTTTCGAAAAAATATTTCAATCCCATGATTTTCACGTTAAATACATAGTTATCTACTCCTATCCAGTCTTGAATCATAGAATCTGATATCGTTTCAATAATTAGATTTTCCCTTCCTTGCAGAGATACAAACGCTTCAGGATGATCTGTCATCAATACGATTTTCTGTTCAGCTTTTATTCTCTCATAAAGACAAAATATGGACTCTTGAGCTTCCTCAAGAACTGACTGTTTTAAAAACGCCATATATAATATATATTGCATTTGATTGTCTCCTTCGCTTAACAAATACTTGTTAACAATAATTACGATGATTTTAGAATATATTCTTCTAATTCTTCAATGCTTGAGAATGTTTCGAGAATATTCTGTCCCGTCTTTTTTTTTAAATCTAGTAAAGCTATTTGAGCCCCAATTCCTTTTGGAAATGATAATTCGTGAATTCTGTCACTAACTATCAAAAGCTCACTAACATCACATTCTGCTAAATTAGCCGCTGATTCATATATACTTATAGATTCTTTTCCGTTTTTTTCTCCATTTGTACACACAATAAAATTAAACTGAAATGGTAAACGCCGGCATGATGTCCTTATATGTTCTTCTTTATCTCTGGACAATATGCCTATCTTATATTTTTTCTTTAACTGCTGCAATATTTTCAAATTGTTTTGCGGCAATCTTGACATTACTATCCGCATTTTTGTGTGACTTTCGAAAGCATGTTTTGGTACTGTAAAACCATACTCCAGACAAGCAACCTCCATACCCTCACAAGATAATGTAAGAAAATCGTAACTATTGTTTTGGTTTTCATTTATATAGGATTCTATTTTGTTTAACCAGCCTGTTTTTTGTTCCTCTGTTATTTTTAACTCAATAAGTGTATCCAACCATTCTCCCATATGAAGGAAAAAGAAATCAGTAGTTACTAATAAATTAAAATATTCAAAACAAATTGCCTTGATCATCCCTGTATATACTCCTCTCTATTAATTATGCATTAACAAGCACATCCTTTTGCTTAACTTCTCCGTATTCAACATGTATCAGTCGATCTGCCATATGAAAATACCTATCATCATGGGTAATTAAAATGATACCTTTCCCCTGTGATTTTAAAGAAGGTAGAATCGTTGAATAAAAATACTCTCTAGCTTCAGGATCCTGTTCAGCTGCCCATTCATCAAGTAATATAAATGGTTTTTTATCCATACAGCACAAAACAAAAGCAAGACGTTTTTTCTGTCCAGTTGATAATTTTTCCAATTCAATTCTATTTTCTTCTGGAATAACATTTTTTCTTATACCCATAGTTTCTAACAATTGGGTAAAATCTCTGCCGTCATTTTCTTCATCCATCCCATAAAGTTTGTTAAAAATATGATAATCACTATAAACAGCAGAAAAATATTGTTGCAAATCAACTCCATTACAAGCTTTCCCATTTATAGTTATTTCTCCGCCTTGTCGCTCATAAACACCCGTAATCAATTTCCCAAGCGTTGACTTTCCACTACCATTTCCACCTGTAATAAATGTCATTTCATTCGTTTTTATATCAAAACAAACATCTCTTAAAGCAAATGATTTTTCATTAGGATTCGAATTCAGCTCTTCGTCTTCATATGAAAAATATAAATCCTTAAACTGAATTTCTAATAATTCTGTTTTTTCAAATACAGTTTGTTCCATTGTATTAGCTTCTATTGCATCAACCAATTCATTTATTTTATTAAAATTTATTTTTATTCGAGTTATGATAGGAATAGTACCAAGAAGTATACTAACAGGCGCAATCATATAAAACACCATGAACAATGTCTGTCTCAGATCATTTACATTAACACTAATAACTAAAATCGGGAGTAAGAAGACAACTGCGCCAAAAATGATATTATACATTACATTCCCAATTAAAAACATATGCATAATTTTTGTATCAGCCTTTATGCTCAAGTCAGCGCTGAGACGTGAATAATTATTAATATCCTCAACAAATCTTTTTTTCTTTTTAGGGCTTAATAATAGCTCCTTAAATCCATATAATAAATCCGACATTTGTCTAAAATATATATCTTGTATGCTTCTGCATTTTTCAAAAAAACTTTTAGTTATACGGCTAAGAACAATATTCAAAACACAATTTATCTGTATAACTATTTTTATTATAATATTGTTTATCTTTATTTCTAAGATAATTTCTAAGAAAAAAAGCAGGTAAACTATTACGAAACAAAAGCCACAGGCAAAATAGCACTATTAATGAATTGGTAGTAAGTCGTAATATAATGCCGGGCAATTCACTGATAGCCCCTGTATCATTATTTAATACCGTATATATTCTGCTTTTCCCAATTTTTTCAATTGTACGATAAGAGGTTCCTACAATTTTATTTATAAGTTTCATTCGAAATTCATATATTGTCTTGTTAGTTATAGTAATCAATCGACCTTGCAATAACTGATATGTATAACAAAAGAACACCAAGATAAAACAAAAATATAGCAGAAGTTCCTTTGAATATTCTAAATTTCTGTTAAATGATTCATTTATGATAAAAATAATCAGAGACCCCGAAAAACCATTAATAACGCTTAGTAATGCCAATGAAAAATAATTCTTTTCTTTTTGGCTTGGATAAGCAAGGCTAATTAATAAATGAATAAAAAACATAGCAAAACCGAAAAAAGCAAGTATAGTACCTAAAATTATAATATCTGAACCCCAGACCTGGACAGCCTCCCAGTTTAATTTGTCAAACAGAATATTAGGAAGATAATAAGCACATAATGCAGTGAATAATAGCATTGCAAAACTAAAAATAATTTGAATTATCCCAACCATCTTGCCTCTTGTCCGATTTTTTTTGATTATTTTATGTATAAGAATAATTATGTTGACTAAATAAAATAATATTAAAAATAATCCGCATATGGCAGCAACAGAAAAATATACATCGTATGATTGAAAAAACGATTCTTGATATGTATGCATTTCTAGTTCTATGTTTTTAAGCATATCAGTAATATTAGAATTTACATAGCCAGCTGTTGTTGAACTTAAATTACTAAATACGCAAATGCCATAATTACGTAACGGTTCTAGATATATCATTGAAGCAAAGCTAGGATTTATTCCTGTATGCATAATTTCCTTGCCCTGTAGTTCAATTTGCCAACCCGTTCCATAAAAATCATTATAAGAAGGTACAACTGTCGTATCTGGTAAGTGTGATTTTTCTATAATATTGCGATATATCTGCGGGATATCTTCCAGCCCAAGTTGTATTCTCATCCAGCGCACCATATCACTGGCACTTGAAATATAATATCCTGCAGGTGTATTTCCGCGATATTCCGGCATTTCGACTCGTCTTGGGGTGAAGAATATTGTTTTATAATCTTTTGCCATACGTCCCGTTTGTTCCGCTTCTGACTTGTAGACATATGTATCATGCAACCCAAGGGGAATAAGTAAATTTTCTTTAATAAATTCTTCATATGGCATTCCCGATACAACTTCAATTATCAAGCCTAAAACATCATAGTTAATTGTTGCGTATCGGAAACGTGTTCCGGGATAATCAATAACATATGAGTCTTCCAGTGATCTTACTGTTTTTTCAAGTGCATCAACTTGATTAGATGGCTTTATGTTAGCAATCGATTCATATGGGACTCCTGAAGTATGATACAAAAAATTCTTTATTGTAGTTTTTACAAGCCCATCTACCTGCTCCCCCTGCCAGATGCCTTTATAATGTAGATCAAGCCATGGTAAATACATCTTTACATCATCTTCAAGGGTAAGCTTCCCTTGTTCTGCTAATAATAAAATACCCAATCCTGTAAACGCTTTGCTATTTGATCCAAGTTCATACAGAGTATTTTCATCTGCTAATATTTTTTCTTCCTTATCCGCGTAGCCATATGTTAATAACTTAGTTTGATTATCACTGACAATAGCTATAGAAACGCTTGGAGCATTTGTTTTTTTCATCAATTTTCGGACATGTTGATCAATTTTGTTATAATCAGCTTCCATCAAATTGATTACAGTAGTATCATCTTGTTCAGTAATAGTAGATTTTTCCAGCGCCTTTACTTCTGCGGAAACCGGATTAACACAAAACAAAATAAAAAGCAAAGAGACAATAAATATTAATATAATTTTTTTGAACATTTTTTACACCTCCACATTTAAGATAAGTAATACTTCGTGGCTTTTAATATTTTGGCTTTTTTTATACCTCTTTGCATGTTTTTTGCTGCTGTAATGCCTCGATTTTTTGCTGCTTCAAGTAGCTTAATAATTTCATCTCTAATTTCTTTTTTACCTAATTGTTCTGCACGTACATTTTCGTCTTGTAATGCACCAAGAAGATACCATATCTTATACATATTATCCGTTTGCGCTACGAAATCTGCAGCTGCCAATAGAGCTTCTTCTGCCATAAGATCATGCCAAGTAGATACAGACTTCATAAAATCCATTCCATTCCAATACACTTCAGCTGCTAGTTCACAGGTTCTATTAATACAACCAGAACGTAATTTCAGAGTGTTGATGTTTTGGGGAAATGCTGATTCATCCTTCATGTCCTTAATCCACGCATCATATGCCGATAACCCACAATGATATCCAAGAATATTCTTTTGCTTTAAAAATAGATTACTGCCATAAAGCATAGTATCTTCTGTGATTTTCATAAAATCAGGTTTATTATGTCTATTTCCTACTAATAAAATTTGATTTGTATTAACAAACCAACCTGTTTTACGAAAATATCCGCCGTAATCATACTCATTGCAAAGTCCTTGTGAAAACTGTCTATAATGCCATCCTATTAATGTGTCACCATCATCATCATAACCTGCTATAATACAGCAGATAGGTTCTTCGTTTAAGACACCCCAGGCCAGAACGGGCTTATTCTCAACACATAAAGAACGCTTAATTCTATCTTTCATTAAGTTTTCGCATTCTTCAGAAGTTTCTTTGCTTATAATCTCATATCCAAACCCTATAGCATTAAACACTCTGCTTATTGGTTCGGGCCATCTACCACCAAACGACGTAATATCTTCCACTGGGTTCCAGTTACCTTGATCCCATAAAAAAGCAAATGAGGAACCGCTGACACTGCATAAATAGTTGTAATTATATAGAGGATCTTCATGTAAGAACGCCAATAGTTCTTTCATGCAAGCGATAAAATAAAAATCTTCGTCGGCTTTTTCAGAGTTCATTTTAGGAACTCCTTTAATAACAAATCTTTTTGGATAGATTTCACTCATGTTTTGTAATCCTTTCTGCTAATTTAGCTTTTCTTCCATATATTTTGATAGTTTATTAATTGTGTGGTATGTAAATAAATCAGTCGGGGAAAAAATATCCGGGTATTCTGCATCCAAAAAATCAAATATTTTCATTACCATAAGTGAATTCCCTCCTATATCAAAAAAGTTATCATCTGTACCAAAATCGTCTTTTCCTAATTCTGCCTTCCAAAGAGCTATAATTTGTTTCTGATAAAGTGTATTTTGTGTTGGTTGTAACTGATCGTCACGTTCTTCGGTTTTACTTGAATTTTTTAAACTGATATAATCCACTTTTCCGGCCGGTAATCTTGGCAACATATTATTCATAATAATTAATGTTGGAACCATATAGGATGGTACAGATAATTTCATCTTTTTCTTAACGACGTCAGCTGAACCACCTTTTTTCAAAACTATTCTTGCTACAATTTGGCCATTTTCAAAATCAACGGCTGCTTCTTTTACATTTTCTTCTTCGTTCAAATGTTTTTCAATTGAATCCATATCAATTAGCATACCAGATATTTTTACAGTTCTACCATATCTACCTAAGAATTCTATATTACCGCTGTCATCGTAACACCCTGTATCACCAGTGAGATATACATATTCATTGAAATTTGTCATAATAAGTTTTGCTTTTTCCGGATAGTACCCATCATATAAACCAATACCTGATAAGGCAATCTCACCTTTTTGTTTTTTTTCAGCTATGTTACCGTGTTCGTCTAATATATATATTGATACACCTGAGATTGCTTTACCGATTCGATTTACATGCCCTTTTTCAATTCTACAAGAAGTTGATGCAACACTGTTTTCAGCTGGACCATATTCGTTATATAAAACAACATTCGGTAACCGTCTAAAACTAAGATCTACCAATTTGTCTGTACATACTTCTCCAGCTAAGACAACAGATTTGAGATTTATATATTGCCCTTCCTTGTTTGTTAATAGCATATCAAAAAAGAAGGGAAGAAGGCTTGTGTGTGTGACTTTATATTGATCTATTAGACGTACGATAAAAGGAATGTTTCGTATCTGACTGGAAGTTGGCATGATTAAAGTTGCACCAGAAAGCAATGCTGTATAAAAATTTGATGCAAAACCATCAAATGCCTCGGATAAAAGTTGAATTACAATATCTTTATCTGTAATACCATAATTATGTATTCTCCAATTAGTATAATTTATTATCCCGTTTTGACGGATTGAGATGCATTTTGGTCTGTTGGTTGTCCCT
>ENA-UOOH01000127-UOOH01000127.1-fermentation-metagenome-genome-assembly--contig:-NODE-127-length-90245-cov-66.819126_pt1 | contig 90245 bp, 80 predicted proteins | sample MGYA00245778_ERZ724025 | MGnify/ENA primary metagenome ERZ724025 (study PRJEB28704, sample SAMN03018313) | fermentation metagenome | biome: anthropogenic terrestrial biome; feature: soil; material... | reverse complement strand
TACACCCCCACACCGGTAACACCGACGCCTTCGCATACGTATACCCCCACGCCGATTACACCGACACCAACGCCTAGCCCTACGCCTCACAAGTATTATATTTATTTACCCCTGATTATCAGGTAACAACCACTTGAAGATCATAAAAGGGATTGGTCTATGAACAACTAATCCCTTTTACGTTTTAATCTCAAGCGGCTAACAACAAGTTCGTAATCTAGGAAGTCTTACTTTTTAAAATTTCTAGCAGGTAGGGGATTCGGATGGAAAATTCCATATGCCAGAGAAATGATTTTTTCGATATTGTCGTGTATCAGTGATTCAATCTCCGATGCAATTTCGCTAAATGATTCGCCGGTAAGATAGGGATCGGGGATGGTGTAGGCAGCTCCTGATAGTTCACTCAAGAGGTAGGTGCGATCTTTCAGAAAGGGGTAATCGAGTAAGATCGCTTCTTTCTGACCTTCTTCCATTACCAGCAGCAGGTCAATTCCTTGACGGTCGATTTCTTCTATACCTTTTGCGGTGTGTTTGCCGAGATCGAGCCCCCGTTTCGTGGCTTGCTCGATGGCGTGGGGGGAGGCTGGAGACAGATCATGCACCCAGGAGCCAGCACTTTCAACGACCCACTGCCCGGAAATCTTGCGTGTAGCCAGTTCGTTCCTCAGGATCGCCGCTGCCAGAGGTGATCGAAATTGATTCTTGGTACAAACAATGACAATTCTCGGCACGAAGATCGGTTTCCTCTAAATATTGAGATGCTATTTCTGCTTTCCTAAATCCTTGACTTGATACTTTTCAAAACCAGAGCTGAAGGTAGCTGACTGTTTAGGTTCTGGCTCAACTTCTGAGTTTGGAGCAGTAGATTCATTGCTGTAGGAGTAGTGATTATTGTATGGCGAATAGTAGTTATAACCACCGTAGTAATAATCCCGGTTGCGAGGGATCTTGTTGGCGACTACTCCCATCACTTTGGAACCAATCCGCTCCAACTCTTCCAATGGTCGCTTAGCTGTGAGAGCCCTGGTTTGACCAGGAATGATCACGTAAACAACGCCATCAACCTTCGAGGAGAGTATTTGAGCGTCCGATACCACCATGGGCGCCGAGTCAATGATGATCATATCAAAACGTTTTCTTAGTTCCTGTAAGGTTTGGGACATCCGTTCGCTGCCCAGCAACTCGGCTGGGTTAGGCGGGATCGTTCCGCAGGTAATTATATAGAGGTTATCAATTTGATCATAAGTTTTGAGCACATCGTCGATACTCATTTTTCCGGTCACAACATCGCTCAAGCCCATTCGATTGGGTTTATTGAAATGGATATGGACTTTCGGTCGGCGCATATCTGCATCAATGATCACAGTCTTCTTGCCACTTTGTGCTTCCACAATTGCGAGGTTGGTAGCAACGGTCGATTTTCCTTCGGATTCTCCTGAACTGGTAATCACAATCGCCTGTAACGGCTTATCTACTGAGGAATATTCCAGATTGGTGCGCAAAGAACGGAAGGCTTCTGCCACGGGTGAGCGGGGATTTTTTGCCACATAGACGCCCAGACTGTCCATTGATTTTTTTGGATTTTGTTTCAATTCACCAATAAAACCGATCACCGGCAACTCCAGAACAGCCTTTATTTCATCAGGAGTCTTTAATGTGTCGTCCAGAAACTCAATCAGGAAAACTAAAGCAGCCGCTACCAAGAGACCAACCGCTGTGCCTAATAGAGCAGATTGAGTAGGCTTGGGCGAAATCGGAACAGTAGGTTTCGTGGCTGTTTCCACCTGCATGACAGTCGGCGTGTTTTGCGCTTTGGCTAATTTGAGGGTTTCGAGGTTGTTGATACTTGCGATATAAATTTGTTGGTATAAATTGAGAGTTGTCTTCAGACGTTCCAGGTCGTTGGGGTCGCGGGTAGATGTGTCAGAAGTTTGTCCCAACACTACCAATTCGGTGTAGATCTGTTGATAGAGATCCAGAATCGGCATAATTTCGTCCAGCTTGGTTTGATAAGCAGTCAGTTGAGCAATCTCTTCTTCTGTAAGCGACGCAAGGTCAATTTGATTTATGTCTTCTACTGTAAGTAACCCGGGGTAAATTTGAGCCATATCGGTTTTTAGATTGTTGACCTGGATTTGCACATCACTCATTTGCTGCTGAACGCTCTCGATTTGCGTCTGAAGCAATTCATCGGACATCTGGGTGATCTGCGCTTCCAAAACACTGATCTGCTCTTCAGCCTGATTGATACGGGTCTGTAAGTTATTCTCAGCGGCTCCAAATTGGACAGATTGAAGTTTCTCGTTCTGGGAGATCATGATTTCGACCAAACCATTTGCGATCGTGGCCGCCTTGAACGGATCAGGATCTTTTACGGTCAAGACAACGAACTTCGTGTCATCAACCTGCTGAGCGGTGGCCTGCCCTTTTCGAACTGGAAAACCGAGGGTATCAGAAGCCTGGAAAAGCAATTCCTCGGTGGTCAAAAGCTGCGCATAAGTTTTGATGAGATCCTGATTGTTGACATAAGAATAATAATCGTAGGTTGTTTGGGCTGCCGGCAAAATGACGAATCGGGCTTGTGCCTGGTAAATCGGAGTCTGGCGAACACTGACAAAATAGCCAATACCCCCGCCAACTACGCATCCAAGAATGAGAAGCCAGAGCCAATGTTTGATTGTTGAAAAAACCTGTTTGATATCCATACATGATCCCCAAAAATTACAAAACCAGCGAAAAGGTTTGATTCTCGCTATCTATTCAATAATTAAGAATACCACATAAGTTATATTTTTGATTTTACCCCTAAGAAAATAACCCTTTCATTCGTTTGTTTCAGGATGTATGTTAAAATCACTGGTTATGGATATCAAGGTTGTTTCTACCAATAAAAAAGCGCGCTTCGAATTTTTCATCCTGGAAACTTTCGAAGCCGGTTTGGTATTGAAAGGAACTGAAATTAAATCAGTGCGGAATGGTCAGATTTCTTTACAGGAAGCCTATGTAAGGACGAATGGTGAGGAAATTTGGCTGGTTGGTGCCCATGTTGCTCCATACGAGCATGCCAGTGCTTATCAACACGACCCAAAACGGGATCGAAAACTTTTGATGCACAAAAAAGAAATCCGCAAGCTTTATGATGAAGTTCGAATCAAAGGGATGACGATCGTCCCTATACGGGTTTACCTGAAAGAAGGAAAGGCTAAACTTGAAATCGGGCTAGCCAAGGGTAAAAAACAGTATGACAAGCGTGAATCAATTAAAGAACGGGATATGGAACGCGAATCTTCTCGTGGCAAAGGCAGTTGGCAATAGCCACTGCAAGCTTTTACCTAAATCTTGAGCTTTCCAAGAGGTTTCGTATAATAACAAAATGAATATAAACATTAACATCAGCCGACGTGATTTTTTGAAAATGACCGGTCTAGCAGCGGGCTCTCTTCTGCTTCCCTTTGGTAAAGTTTCGGGCATCAGCTTGCAGCAAGATTGGAAGGTTGGCGCTAACCTCGGTCGGCTGTGCATCGGGGAATTACGCTCCTTTCAGGATTTCAAGTCAGAGCCTAACTGGAATGCACCAACCACTGAACGAATTTGGCGTGACGATGTCTTTGAAATAAAGCAAGAAGTAATTGCCAATGTGCTCGATTACAACCGTTATAACCAAAAATGGTATGAAACTCCCCATGGCTTTATCTACTCCCCTTATGTTCAGCCAGTCAAGTATCTACCAAATGAACCGCTTAATGAATTACCAGTAGACGATCAGGGCCAAATTGGAATGTGGGTTGAGATCAGTGTTCCAAGAGCCGATTTCGAGCTAACCAAACCCTGGAGCCAGGCATCTTCCTGGATCCGTGATTCGGAGGGACAGGCGAAGCTTTATTACAGCCAGATTTTCTGGGCGTCCGATATCCGCAGCAAAGCCGGGAACACTGAATACCTGCTATCAGAAAAATATGGCGCCTTACCCGATTATTACTGGGTGGATGCGCGGGCATGTCGTCCGATCACTGCTGAAGAAATATCTCCGATCCATCCTGAAGTTGGCGATAAACATGTGCTCGTCAATTTGCAGACTCAAACCCTGCATTGCTTTGAAGGACCCTATGAAGTTTACTTCTGCGAGGTCTCAACAGGCTATATTCGTGATGGAAAATGGCTGACACCACCAGAAACCACGCCTGTTTGGCGTAAAATGATTTCTTTGCATATGAGCGCCGGCGGTGTTTCCCAATATGACTCACCCGGTATTGCCTGGACAACTCTTTATCATCCGGACGGTCAGGCAATTCATTCTGTTTACTGGCACAATAATTTCGGCGTTGCACTGTCACACGGCTGTATCAACTGCATGCCCGAAGATGCTAAATGGATTTGGCGCTGGACCAACCCCACAGTCGGTCTGTATCCAGGTGAGATGACTGTTTCCGATAGCAGTCAGTCAACTTTTATCCAGGTCATTGAAAGCTAACTTGCAGAGATGCCTGTGACCGGGAAAGATTTTCAGCAACCCAACCTAAACGCTGAAGATACTAGCAGATCAGAACAGAGCCTGAGTAACAAGATTGGAAACTGGCTTAAGCATCACTACCTGGCGCTGATCAACGCCGTCCTTGCAATTTACATTATTCTTCCATTAATGGCGCCAGTCTTGATGAAGATCGGTCGGACTAAAGCTGCCGATGTGATCTACAGGTTCTACAGTCCGCTCTGCCATCAACTGGCTTATCGTTCCTTTTTTCTATTTGGCGAGCAAGCAGTTTATCCGCGTGAACTTGCTGGATTGGAAGGAATGAAAACTTACGAAGAAGCAACTGGTTTTGATGGTGATGATAACCTGACGGCAATGGCTTTCCGTGGTAATGAACAATTGGGATATAAGACAGCTTTGTGCCAACGGGACCTGGCAATTTATTCCAGCCTGCTCTTGTTTGGACTGGTCTTTGCGCTAACAGGGCGCAAGATCAAACCTTTACCCTGGTTAGCCTGGATCATTCTGGCGCTGGGTCCGATGGGGTTGGATGGCTTATCGCAGCTTGTGAGCCAGATGAATATTCCCGCTTTTGGTGGGTTCACGATGCGCGAGAGCACACCACTTTTAAGGATATTGACTGGCGCGATGTTTGGTTGGTTCACTGCCTGGTTCGGACTGCCTTCCATAGACGAAATGATCAATGAGAAGAAGCCTGCCAAACATGTGGCACCGATCTCTTCGGAGGAGGAATAGAATGTTCAGACAAGAGAGCGGTGGACTGGTCAGCTATCATTTTGAGAGCTTTGATGACAGTTTGGTTAATCACGCTTTTTATACCCGCTTAGGGGGTGTCTCTGAAGGTCACTTCAGCCAGTTGAACCTGGGAGGAACCAATGGCGACAATCCAGAACATGTACACGCGAACCACCTCTTGCTTTTCGAGAATTTTGGAATGCCCTTTGAGAGTCGTTTTGATGTCTGGCAAGTACATGGCGATACCATTCATTTCACCAATTCACCCAGACCTGAGACCCAAAAACACCAACCAGGGGACGGCATTTTTACGCAAAACCCGGATGTTACCTTGATCATGCGTTTTGCCGATTGTGTACCGATCATGATCCATGATCCTGTGAAAAAAGTGGTTGGGTTGGTTCATGCTGGTTGGCAAGGAACGTTGCTGGAGATTGGTTTGGTAGCTGTTGAGGCAGCAGCTAAAGAATATGGCGGTGACCCGAGCGATTTTCGCGTAGGTATTGGTCCTTCGATCTGTGCTCATTGTTATCAAATTGGAACCGAGGTCAGAGCACAATTTTTCAAGAAATGGGGAATTGAAGCAGCCAACTTCGTCAGTGAAACCCCAAATGGTTATTTTCTGGATTTGTGGGCAGCGAACGAGTGGAGTTTGCACAAGGCAGGTGTCAAGAATATTGAGCAATCGCATATTTGCACCGCTGAACACTTGCACGAATGGTATTCTTATCGTAAAGAAAAAGGCTTGACCGGTCGTTTTGCGGCTGCCATCAGCCTGACACCGAAAGGAAAGCATGGATAACGAACAGTTCGAGATGCTCAAGTCGAAGATCAGTCACAACCTGGCAGAAATTAGGGAGATCGCTGAACGGGCAGCCAGGGTGAGCGGGAGAACCTCCGATGAAATTGCTATTTTGGCAATCAGCAAGCGTCAATCGGTCGAGGTGATTGATGCCGCATATCAATCCGGGCTGCGAAAGTTTGGGGAGAGTTATGTCCAGGAAGCGCTGCCAAAGATCGAACACTTTCATCAGCAAACTGATATTCGCTGGGATATGGTTGGGCATCTTCAGAGCCGGAAAGCCCGCCCGGTGGCAGAAAATTTCCATGCTGTTCATTCTCTGGACTCCCTGAAGTTGGCAGAATTACTGAACAAGTACAGACCGTCTGATAAACCTCCGCTGGAGGTTTTTCTTGAGGTCAACATCGGAGATGAGAGCTCAAAGACAGGGTTTCCCACAAAAAATGAAACCGATCTGGCTGCTTTGGTAATTGTAGTGAACCAGATTTCGAAAATGGAAAGTTTGAATTTAGTTGGGTTAATGGCGATGCCGCCATTATTTGCAGACCCGGAACATAGCCGACCTTACTTCCATAAATTAAGGAACCTGAGAGATTATCTGAATGCCCAATCAAAAGGCGTGAAGCTCAATCAGCTTTCTGCCGGAACCTCTGTTGACTTCGCGGTTGCCATCGAGGAGGGTGCTACGATTGTACGCATTGGCGAGCGACTGTTAGGACCCAGAAATTACGCAAATTGAGGAATCATGCAATATATAATCCTATTTATCCAAATTCTCGCTCGCTCAATCGTTTTTTTGCTTTTCCTGCATGTAGTATTGTCATTGTTCATGCGTGCTGATAAACCCTTGCGCATTGGAATAGCCAGACTGGTTGACCCAATTCTTTATCCTTTTCGTCGGTTGATCAAACCATTTAATGGGATTGACTACACACCTGTGGTTGCTATCCTGGTGGTGAACTTAATCGAATGGCTTCTGACTAATTTTCTGGCGCGGTATTTGTAAATCAGATAATGAGATTTCGTTTCCTCCGACAATGATTTGCGGAGTATTCAGTACATAGTAAGGGAAAACTTAGCTTTCGAGGTTACTGTGCAAAAAGCTCCGAATGCAAAATCTTTTTCATGAACAAGCGGAACCAAGTAGAAGCTGCTTAAGCCTTGTATAAGATTCTTCCGCAACTCCGACATTTTATAATGACGTTCGGATTAGCGACTTGTTGAATATCAGTGGGTGAGAGTTCAACACCACAAGCCTTACAGCTTGCATCGAAAATCTCCGCTACAGCTACGCCACCTTTGGTTTTAAATAGAGTCTCGTACTCTTCAAGTAATTTGGCATTCAACTGGCTTTTCAGGGCATCGCGTTGGGAATTGATCTTGGGCAGCTGTTGCTTTAGCTTCTCTCGTTCTCCCATCAAGAGGGAGTTTTCGGATGCTTTATTGTTGAGCAATTCATGTAAGTCAGCTTCAGCTTTCTTTTTTGCTTCCAGATGAAGATCATTTGCTTCCATCAGTTGCATCTGCTCATCTTCCAAGGTCTTAATGATTCGTCGCAATGCTTCGCTTTCCGCTTGCAGATCCTGCAATTCTTTTGTGGCACTGACCTTACCTCCATAAAGCTTTGCTTGTGCCAATTTTAGTTTTAAGGTTCTTTCTTCTGTTCTTTTACGTAAATCTTCCAGCGATTTATCGCTTTCATTCAAGGCAACAGTTGCTTTTTGGAGGATGGATTGAGCTTTCTGTATTGCTTTATCCGACGCGATGATCTGATCGATTTGTTTGATACGCTTAAGTCTTTGGATGCGTTGTGAATCGAGCTGCTGCAGTCGGTAAAGGCTGAATGTTTCGTTCATGTGTCTCCGTCTCCGAATTCGTCTTCGCAATAATTGTAACCCTTTATTCCCACGTTTTTGTGTCAGAGGTTTTCCAATCCCAATCAACAAACATGGCAGAGTTTGGTAGGTCCCCCAACAAATTCCAAATCTCCAATAGCTGTGACTTATTATGATAAATTTTCTCTATGTTATAATTCGGCGCATACAAAAGAAGACTTACACTTCGATAGATGGAGATAAAATTTGGCTTTTTTCAACCCAATAAAATGGTTGCTGGGGTTGTTGTCGCTGGATCTGGGGATTGACCTGGGAACAGCGAATACTTTGGTTAATGTCAGAGGAAAGGGCATTGTTATCAATGAACCTTCCTGGGTGGCAATTAACAAACGCACTCGTGAACCCGAAAAAATCGGAGTTGCAGCCAAGGCAATGGTTGGGCGTACGCCTGCCAATATGGTCACCTTACGCCCATTACGCGATGGTGTTATTTCTGAATACGATATAACGCAGGCAATGCTTGAGTACTTCATTAGCAAAGCCCATGAGAACAGCATCGTCTTGTTCCCTTATTCACGCGTAGTGGTTGGCATTCCATCCGGCGCGACCGAAGTAGAAAAACGTGCTGTTTACGATGCAACAATGGCGGCTGGAGCACGCGAAGCTTTCATGATCAACGAGCCAGCTGCTGCAGCGATCGGTGCAGGTCTGCCTATTGAAGAGGACTCCGGTAATATGATTGTTGATATCGGGGGCGGAACAACCGAAGTGGCTGTAATTTCTGGCGGCGGAGTTGTTATCTCCCGCTCATTGCGCGTAGCCGGTGATGAACTTGACCAGGATATCACCGAATATGTGCGCAGTAAATACAATTTGTTTGTTGGTGACCAAATGGCAGAGAAGGTTAAAATCGCCATTGGCTCAGCATATCCGCTCAAAGAAGAGAAGACAGTCGATGTGCGAGGGCGCAACTTGATCACTGGTTTGCCGGAATCGATTGAAATTTCATCCGTTGAAATCCGTGAAGCTTTGGCACCTTCCGTTCAGGTGATCGTCGATACTATTAAGGATGCTCTGGATGAATCACCGCCAGAAATTTTGGCAGATTTGATGGATAATGGCGTTTGTCTGACTGGCGGTACCGCTCAACTTCAGGGTTTAGCTGATCGTCTTTCCAACGAATTACACGTCCGGGTGTGGGTGGCGGAGGATCCAATGACCTGTGTGGCGAGAGGCTGCGGTATGGTTTTGGACGATATGGACCTGTACGAAAATTTATTGGTCGGCATTGAACGAGACCCATATTCCAGTAGCCAACCGGCTTAAGTTCAACGACCGGGCAGCCGGTCGTTTCAGTTATGATTAAAAAACTTTTTACACCTAAAAATTTACGCAACCTGGTCATTATCATGGTTGTAGTGGGGGTCCTTTTTCTTGCAATATCAGGCTACCTGACCCCTATATTCAGCTTCTCAGTGAGCCCCTTCATCTCAGCGCAAAGTTGGCTTTCACAGCGTTACCTGGCTTTCAGCGATTTCTTCAATTCTCCACGAGATATGGCTACTCTACGGTCTGAAAACGCGCGCCTTGAAAACGAAGTAGCCATGCTGCAGAGTGAAATTGTTGCCCTACAGGAGAACCTCGCGCAGTCAGATATCCTATATACATTGCTTGATTTCGCACGAACGAACCCCGAGCACGAGTATGTAGCAGCGACAGTGATTGGACGTGAAGTTACCCCTTATTTACAGTACATAATTATTGATAAGGGCAGCAACGACGGACTTCGCCATGGAATGCCCGTGGTCACTCAGCAAGGTCTGGTAGGACGCATCGATGCGCTTATCTCCAATGCTGCAAGGATCCAATTGATCACAGACGCAAATTCAACAGTCAACGTCAAACTGCAAACTGCTGGAGTGGAAGGGTTGGTACGTGGCTCTGTTACCGGTGAAATCACCCTTGATATGGTGCCTGTCGACACTGAAGTTCAAATTGGGGATGTCCTGATGACTTCGGGTCTGGGCGGAACTTACCCTCCAAACATCTTCGTAGGGCAGATTTTGACAATGCAATCCAAACAGAATGTACTTTTCCAAACTGGCTCGATCCAACCGGTCGTTGACTTCACGAACCTGAGTGCTGTTTTAGTAATCACTAATTTTGACTCAGTGGACATTTCACCCCTGGTTCCGTGAGGCATTCATGTTGTCCTATCTGATCGGATTTGCGGGTTTTGCCCTGGCTTTCATGCTTCAAATGAGTGTGTTCAGTCAATGGCAAATTCTTTCAGGCAGTGCTGATATCGTTTTGCTTTTTGTGATTGCCTGGTGTCTCTATGACCGCAGCAAGCGTCTTTGGTTGTTGGTCTTGATCATGGCTTGGATAGTCGGGGCAATCTCCGCTTTGCCAATTTGGATCCCTATGGTGGTCTACTTTGTTGTTTACCAGGTCAGCAGGGTCTTCCAAGCAAGACTCATGCAGTCTCCCTTACTTGGAATGATTTTGCTCACCTTTGGCACATCACTGTTACAGATGGTCCTCAATCTGATCTATCTATTTGTGACCCGCGTCGATATTAATTTTAGCAGGATCCTGGTTGAGGTTGCCTTGCCATCACTTTTATTAAATATGCTTTTGGCGATCCCGGTACATGCTGTTGTCCGCGAAATTGCTAATTATGCTTTTCCGAAAGGAGTTGAAGCATGAACAATCAAGAATATAAAAAACCTACCATCAATATGGGCAGATTCCGCTGGATTTACCTGATCATTGTGGTGGTGTTTCTGTACTATGCCTCACAACTTTTCAACTATCAGATCATCCAGGGTGAGACTTATGTTGCCCAGGCTGAAGATAACCGCACTCAAGAAATCAGCATTCCGACCCAACGCGGTATGATTTACGACCGCAATGGAATTGTCCTGGCACGAAATATGGCGCAATATAATGTGACCGTTACTCCTGCCGAACTGCCCGATTCCGAAGGCGAAACTCGTGAAATTTTCGATGAACTCAGCAAGCTTGTAGATATCCCTGTCAATCAGGGTGAGGTCAATGACCAAACCGCCGGTGCTTTTACACCCTGTAATACAAACCTGGGTATTTTTCAGATCGTGGAAATTGCCGAGAGTCTCTGGCCTTTCCAGGCTACCCGGCTGAAGTGCGACCTGAATAAAGAAACGGCTATGATCATAGAAGAGAAAAAAATGGATTGGCCGGGCATCGACATTGAGGTTGAGTCTGTTCGTGAATACCCAACCGGTGTCCAGACCGCAGAGATCATTGGCTTCTTAGGTCCCATTCCTGAGGTTATGCTCGATTACTACACCAATCTCGGTTTTGTCTCTGGGCGTGACAAAGTCGGCTATATGGGCCTCGAAAATTCCATGCAGGATGTCCTCGGTGGTACCAATGGCCGCAGGGTTGTTGAAGTTACAGTCGGTGGCGAGGTCGTCCGTGATATTGAAGAACCGATCGAACCAGTACCCGGTTCCGACATTCATCTGACCATTGATTATCGCCTTCAAATGGCCGCCCGGGCTGCTCTGACGGAGCAACTCAATTACTGGAACGAATTTTTCCTGCGCGAACGTGGAGAGGTGATGAGTACTACCGGTACGGTAATTGGCATGAATCCCAAGACCGGCGAATTGCTTTTCATGGTTTCTTATCCCGGCTATGAAAACAACCGAATGGCGCAGTACATTCCCAGTTATTATTATGAACAGTTGAGCATTGATGAAGCTAAACCACTGGTTAACAAATCCATTTCCTCAGAACTGCCGCCTGGCTCTGTTTTCAAAATGGTTCCAGCCTTGGGTGTGCTTAATGAGGATATTGTAACTCCTGAACAGACCATCAATTGCACCCCCACGATCACACTGCGACAACAGTTCTATGAAAGCGATATCGGTACAGAGCAAAGTTACTATTGCCACGACAAAGCCGGGCACGGCGCTGTTGATTACAAGCATGGTATTGCTTATTCATGTAATATTTACTGGTACAAGACCAGCGGTGGTTACCCAGGCGAGGTTGAAGACGGCGGGCTGGGCATCTGGAACATCTATGAGTACGGTGCAGCACTCGGTTATGGAAAGGTCACAGGCATTGAATTACCAGGTGAAGCGGATGGTCTATTACCCAATCCGACTTGGAAACGCTTGAATCAGGGTGAAAACTGGGCTACTGGTGATACTTACCTGGCAGGAGTGGGGCAAGGCTACGTTCTGGCAACACCTGTTCAGGTAATGAATGCTTTTTCGACCATTGTCAATGGTGGGAAACACATGCAATTGAGCATGATCGGCAAAACTGTTGATTCCGATGGCAATGTGGTGCAATCTTTTACACCTGAGGTTCTCTGGGACATTACCAAAGACCCATTGATCCATACCTATGAAGGCAACAACCAGACTAGCACAGTTAAGGCTGTGGAACCCTGGGTTCTCGACCTGGCTAGGCAAGGTATGCAACTGGTGACCAGCCAGGAGGGTACTGCAAAAATTGAATTTGAGGGTGATCAAAACAAAATCGCTGGTAAAACCGGAACTGCGGAATATTGTGATGACTGGGCAAACCGCGAAGGACTTTGTATTCCCGGTTCTTGGCCATCCCATGCCTGGTTTGCTGGCTATGCTCCGTATGATGATCCTGAAATCGTGGTGGTTTCTTTTGTTTATAATGGTCGCGAAGGTTCCACTGTTTCTGGTCCGATTGTGCGCAAGATCATTGACGCTTACTTTGAGCTCAAAGCTATAGATGCAGAACTGGAAGGACTTCAGGCAGGGCAATAATTATGGATAAGCTGGAATTACAGGTCAGGGGAATTCATGGAGGTGTATTGATCACACTGCCTGTTGTACCCTGGTACCAGCAGCGCGACCTGCTCGTTGGTCGCATCCAGACCCAGGAACGTTTTTTCAAGGGCGGACGAATTGCCCTGGATGTCGGTTCAACAGAATGGTCTGAAGATCAGTTATTAAAATTACTGAAAGACCTTTCTGATGAAGGCGTGTGTTTATGGACGATCCTGAGCAGTTCGGAAGTTACCACGTCAGCAGCTGAATATCATGGATTCCCTACCATCCTTCCTGACCCGAACAGGAAACCGGTTCAGCTTGATGAGGGCGTGGATAATGAGGAAAACGAACTGAAAGACTTCACTTGCCTGCCCCGCAGCCTGGTTGAAGGTGAGCAATTTTCGTACGCTGGCAACCTGTTGGTGATCGGTGATATTCCGGCAAACGCCCGGCTGGAAGTTGACGGTTCGCTTGTTTTGTGGGGTGAACTGCATGGATCGGCGGCAATCACAACGAGCTCCGTTCCGACGACAGTACGCTTGTTGAAAATGGAAGGCGGCAGTCTGATCTTGGATGATGAAGAGGTTGAAATCCCGGTGAAATTACGAAAACACAACGGATTGGTTATTTCGAAAGACGAGGGCGGCATAAACATATCTAGCCTGAAGCCTGGGAGACTGATCTGATGAATACTCGTCAAATCTGGCAGCGCTTTGATTTTCTGCTGTTTGCTGTTGTGCTGCTCCTGTGTGTTTTTGGTGTAGCGCTGATTAGTTCAGCTATTGCCGGTAATCCCACGCTTGCTAATCACCCCCAACGCCAGTCGATATTTATGCTTATCGGGCTGGGGGTCCTCTTCATAGTAGCCGCTTTTGATTATCACATCTGGACCACACTGAGCAAACCCTTTTACCTGTTTGTAGCCATCTTGTTGGTGATCGTGTTTGTAATCGGTGGGGCACGCTTTGGTGCCGCCCGCTGGCTCGAAACAGGATTGGTAACCATTCAACCGGCAGAACTGGCAAAAATCGCCATAATTTTGGCACTGGCAAGCTATTTCTCCGCCAATATCGACAAGATCAACAATTGGCTCACCATCGGGCGCAGCCTGGTGATCACCCTGGGTATTGTGCTCTGGATTCTTCTCCAACCTAACCTGAGCACAAGTATCGTGATTTTTGTGATCTGGGCGGCAATGCTTTGGATCAGCGGATTGAAGACTAAGTACATTCTGATCATGGTTGGGGTGGCGGCGCTCTTCCTGTTGGTTTCGTTTGCTCTCGACTTTCCATACCTGGCTGATTACCAAAAAGCACGTATCACCAACTTTTTGCAGCCGGATGAGAACGCTAGGCATGGTGAGACATATAACGTTGAACAAGCACTTATTAGCATTGGTGCAGGTGGTTGGTTTGGGAATGGATATGGCCAGGGCAGCCAGGTGCAACTGCGATTTTTGAAGATCAGGCATAATGACTTTATCTTCTCGGTTTTGGCAAATGAATTCGGATTCGTCGGCACTGTGATCGTTGTCGCTGCCTTGATTTTCGTGATCGTTCGCTGTTTCAAGGTTGCCCAAAATGCACCGGATGCCTATGGTGCCCTGATTGCGTATGGTTTTGGAGTTCTGATGGGATTCCAAACCATTGTCAACATTGGCGTTAATCTGCGCCTGCTGCCGGTGACCGGTTTGACTTTGCCGTTCATCAGTTATGGCGGCAGTTCCCTGGTATCAATGCTGCTAGGTATCGGACTGGTGGAGAATGTGCACATGCGCAGCCAACCCAGGCAGGGAAAAGCTAACAGGGATCAGGGCACAGCTGTCTCATAACAATAGGGGAAGGCAGTGAGGTGCTATCTCCTCTTAAAAGGTGATAGGGGGGTGAGTGGTTTATACCTTTTAAATTACTTCGAAAAGCTCTTTCCCCTGACCCTTGATGAAAATGATGAATTTTGGTAAACTATTGATTCGTTACTGGGGGTTCGTCTAATGGCAGGACAGCGGACTCTGAATCCGTATGTATTGGTTCGACTCCAGTACCCCCAGCCTGATTAAAGCGAGGAGATCCCAAAAATCTCCTCGCTTTTTTTTTCATTTGATAAAGTTGGACATTCTAAGGGCGTGGATACATTTCACCGCAGAAAGATTCTTATCCTTCACTTCCAACATAATATCCACATCACTGTTGGGTAAATTCCTTACGAATTGAAGAAACTCATTTACATGGATTGTGGCTGAATGTGCGCCTGGGCGTTTGCTGGGATCTTGTTGAGAGTAATGGATCTTCTGGGGACCATCCTGGGGTTTCCAGGTGCTGGCACATACTTCAATCCATTCCAATTCCGTGTGAGTATTGTCTGGGTTAACCTGGTGATGGAGATTATCGAAAACGACTGGTATGCCCTCACTTCTACCCATCGACAATACATCACCAATTCGATATTGACGGTCATCGTTTTCTATTACCAGACGTTGACGAATGTTTTCATCCAAACGCCGATACTCGCTGACGAACCGTTCCATGGATGCAAGCCGGTCGCCATAGACACCGCCGACATGCAGAACGATTTTATTTTCTGGTCCCAGGCCTAATGAATCCAGAAAACGGGCATGGTATCGCAGATCCTCCACTGCTCTTTCTACAACGACATCAATTGGAGAATTAAGAACGGTATATTGTCCGGGATGCATGGAAAGCCGCATGTTGTGCGAGTGTGATTTTTGCCCCAGATTTTTTAATTGATCGGCGAAGATTTGCCACCATTCGAGTTTGTTGACTGGATGGGAGCCGAAGGGAATGATATCGGAGCTTATCCGAAATAGCTTAATATCATTCTGAATGTTGTAATCCAGGACTTTATCCAGAACAAGCAGATTGGAATATATCAGTTCAGTTAAGAGGGCTGGGGTAGCATTCTTTAATGAACAGGTTCGTAATTTGGTTCCCTCAACACCTACCGTAAGGCAGGCATACCCTATCCTCATAGCCTACCTTCTCAAATTCTTGAGAACTGCATCGGCTGCCAACTTTCCTGTCAGTACGCAAGTGGGGATACCTGAGGGGCTGAAGGTCCATTGCCCGCATTGGTGCAGGTTTTGAATCGGTGTTTTCACTGATTTAATGATCTTATCAAACCTGCTTTCGGAAGGCATCTCTGGATTAGCAAAAGCCCAGCCTGTTATAGCACCCTGGTGGGTGCCGGCATTTTTTTCAATGGTTAAAGGTGTGGAAGGAATTGAAAACAGCAATTTTTCCTGCAAACCAGTAAAAAGTGCGGAGTCCAGAATCGCAATAATTTTTTCTGTACAGAATTTCTTGAAGTTTTCATACTCACCAGCTTCCGCGAATGTTTTGACGAGCTGGTAATCCATGAGCGTACTGATGATCAACCCGGTCTGACCTGGAGGGGCAAGCGTAACATCGCGTGCTGCGGGGCACGATAATTCGTAGGTTGTGTTTTGCAGGAAGCTTTCCACCCAGGAGTATAGTGATTCGCGTCCAGCGAGTTGAACCTTTTTCCAGAGAGGGAGTGAGCTGAGACCTTGAGTCTTGGGAGTATAGAAGGCGTGCGCTCCCATACGCTCCAAGAGAACATCGCGGTCCATGTCAACAGCCAAAAATAAAGTAAAGATCGAGTCTGCACCCAAACTATTGGAGGTAAGAGCACGCCGTTCTTCAATTTTTCGAGAAACAGGTCCGCGTATAACCTGGTAGAGTGTTTTCTGATCCGCGGCCCAGACTAACTGGTTGTAGCCAAACCTTTGTCCATCTGAGAGCTCCAGCTCACGCTTGTCAATATCGAGCCCGATAACAGCTTTTTCCAACAAGAGGTTCCCATCGGCGTCCAGATAATAATCCGTAAGTTTCTTTGTCAGTACACCCGTACCTCCAACGGGGTAGTTGTAATCAAGGTATAGGCTAAAATAGCTCAGGGCAAAGAAAGCAGGAGTATTTTGGAAGAAATGCTGGGCGATCATATCGATCAGCGCCTGGTTACTGGTGAACTGCTCTAGATATTGATATACCGGCTCTTGCAAGCGCCTGATATGGTGGATATTCCTTTGATATTTGATCAGCCACGGAAGAAGAGTGTTCTTCATATATTCGAAATCATGCATGTCTTCCAGGAAAAGTGGGTTGTCGATCCCATAGATCACATCCAAATAACTCATGATCTTTTGAATTTCCTTTTTGATCAGGAAAATATCAGAGGCGTTATCCTGGAAGGTTTTTGAGAGCATATCTGCATAATCTTCCAGACTGGCTCGAGAATGCAATTTGACCCAACGGTTCCCAATCCCAATGGAAACTGAATTTTTGATGAATTCGATTTCAATGCCCAGCCCCTTCAACATGGGGAAAAGAATACCCGAATTTTCAAATGCTCGCGCTCCTGCATCAAAAGCGAAACCATCCCGCCAGAATGTGTTCACTAATCCGCCAGTCTTATTCTGTTTTTCTACCAACAGAGTTTTTACGCCGTTTTTAGCGAGGTAAGCAGCGCAAGTTAGCCCGGCAACTCCGGCTCCGACAACGATGGACTCATATTCCTGGTTCATGTTTGCTTTCCGTTGATATAAGCAATAACTTCCTTGATGGCAACGGGTTGTCCTTCTTCTGCACGCCGGATGCAATGCTGCTCAAAGGTTTCGAGTGAAGCCAGATCTGCAGGTGCTTTGAGCCATGCTTTTCTGGCTCCCGTGAAATTTCCAACAGTCACGCGTCGCATGATGCCACGAATATCTGTGGGTTTGTGCCCGGTGCAGGCAGGATGTTCACACAGCCTGCATTCTTTTGCCAGGCGCATGATCCTTCGTTCATCTTCCGGATAAGAAGCATAAAGCATGTCGTTAGTAAATGGTTTTTCAACAAGGTTGACATAGTTTTTCATGTCTTTTTGGTAAACAAAAGGCTCCAGCCCTATTTTTTTCAACACAGCATTGGCGGCAGATAATCCGGATGTTGTCACTGTGGGAGTACCAGTGCCCATCACAGTTGATTCCCCGCAACAAAACAAATTGTCCCATTCACTTCTGGTGTGAAGCCGGCGGAACATATGCTGACCCAGCATCTGTTTGGGCCCTGCGACTGCGCCACCATTCTTCATGGTGTAGCGTTCGATTGTTCGTGGAGTGGAGACCTCAGCGTGCCGCAAAGAGGATGCAAAACCAGGAAAGCGCTTTTCTAAAACCGAGATCAACCGGGCTTGTTCGTTTTTCTTCATTTGGCGGTAGGTTCCCTCATCGGCATCCTGCCAATTTTCAAAGGTCGGTCCTATTGCGAGGACGGTATGCTCATCATCTCCGCAAAGCGTTCGGTCATCAATGCTTAGGATATAAGCTGTGACTTCTCTTTCATCTAATTGATCCGGGTTGCCTACCAGCATCTCGATCGATTGGGTGCCTTCGGGAATAATATCCCGATCAACCACAGTATAGAGCACTACACTGGGGTAGGTGGGGACCATATTTTTTGCCCAATCGCGGCGTTTTTGAGTGGTGTATGCCTGATCAATCAATTTTCCATATAAGTTCCAAACTGTGCCGGAATAAATCAGGTCAGAAGCATGGAGCTGACTGCCATCATCCAGTTGAACTCCACAGGGTTTTCCATTTTCGAACAAAATCGAGGTCACTTCATGTCCGAGGATCATATCCCCGCCATTTTCTTCAATTACCTTCTCCAGCTTTCCAGGCAAAAAGATTGTAGATCCCGCCGGGTAGTAGCTACCACCAAAATGATTGTCGACGAACATCACAGCCGCCAGGATGGCAGGGGCTTCCTCAACGGTAGCGTAGCAATAGGTTGAGGTAAGCTTATCGAAAAAGTTAAAAATTTTGGGATCAGAAAAATACTTCTTAAGCAGGCTTTTTGCACTCTGGTTCAGGTATCCCAGGAATTTTGCGTAAGAAATCGGGTGTTTCAACAGGCTTTTCAATCCTGCTATCGGTTCTGTTTCATCGGGTGTGGAGTAGGTTGGTGTCTCCACCATGACATGCTGGTATAAAACAGACATATCCCGGTAAAAGCGGTGGATGTTTGCGGCTTCGTTTGGAAAAACCTCTGAAAGTTCATCGGCAAAACGTTCGATTTCCAGCCAGAAGGGGATCTTCCGACCCTCGAAGATGACGGTATAAAGGATATCGTGCTGGATGATGTCGATCGGTTCTTCAAGACAATTGAAAACAAAGCGATGAGCATTGAACCCACCTGGTCCGAAGCCATAAAGCATGGCGGCACCATTGTCGAATGTAACTGGTCCGCGTTTGAAAACCCCACAGGACCCCCCAGGATTGTAGCTTTTTTCAACTACAGCGACTTTAAGTTGCCTTTTCGCAAGCAAACTGGCAGCTGTCAGGCCGGAAAGACCCCCACCAATTACGATGACATCGTAAGCCATAAACCCTCATCACCATTAGAAATTTGGATAACATTTTATCAATAAAAAAATTTATTTGGAAACTCACTTTTTAAGGAATTAAACAGCACTGCAAGTCAAGATTCTTTTTCTGACACTTGTATAATTCCAACCAGGAAAGTGAACCGCGATGAATCAAAATACTGAAAGTAAATTAGCAGTCGAACAGATGAAATTATATATCCAATTACATCTTCATGACCGGCTGACAGCAGGAGATGTGGCGAGGGCTGCGGGTTACTCCCAATATCATGCTGCCAGGATCTTCAAACTGGAAACAGGTCTTGCGCCATTTGAATATATCCGGCGCAAAAGACTTACCGCTTCTGCCAGAGCCCTTCGATCCGAAAAAAGAAAGGTTATTGATGTAGCGCTGGATTTTGTTTTTGATAGTCACGAAGGGTTTACACGCGCCTTCAGCAACGCTTTTGGCATAACGCCCAAGAAATATTCCACCATCCCAACACCAGAAGGGTGGTTGATCCCATTTAACTATATCGATCGAATTAACTTGAAAACGGAGGAAAACACGATGAAAGATACAGCTGTGATTTTCACGCAAATAATTGAACGCCCTGCCCGGAAATTACTTCTTTGGCGAAGCAAAGCTGCAAACGACTACTTTGCCTACGCAACGGAAATTGGCTGTGGAAAAAACAATGACTCATCAGACGCCTGGGATGTACTCACGGAAATCAAGGAAGCATTGTACGAACCGGTTGGGGTCTGGCTGCCAGAGAATATGCGTCGCGAAGGAACTGGAATTTATGCCCATGCGGTGGAGGTGCCGACGAACTATAGCGGTGTAGTACCCGAAAACTTTGAACTCATTGATCTGCCAGCCTGTAAGATGATCGTTTTTCAGGGCGAACCATATCTTGATGAGAATTTTGAAGAAGCTGTTGGTTTATGTATGCAGCGTATCGGCTCTTTCAACCCCCAGGTCTATGGTTATGAATATGCACCTGAATTGGCTCCGCGCATGCAGCTTGCTCCTGAAGGCTGGCGCGGATATATCGAGATGCTTCCGGTAAGGAGTATGGAATAAGGTTTTGCTGTCATACTGAACGAGACGAAGGATCTTTGCGTCTGACGGCAAAGATCCTCCCCTAAAAGTTTAGGGTGGCAGAATGGTTTGTCATTTCATTCTGAGCGAAGCGAAATTTCTTGAAACTATGAAAACAACAATCATACGCCAAGAAAGGCTCAGGAGAATAAATTTACATAACAGAATATTGAGCGTGATCAGGGATACCCGTTAGTTAATTTGAATGAGAGATTGCGTGTCTTCAATCACTTAACAAACAATGTAAAAACTCAACAAACTCTCTTCACTGGAAGGCACTTGTGTCCAGATAATAAAAATCGTTCACTGAAATTGTCCATTCATACAGGATTTTGTTCCTTTTTATAGAGAAGGTATCCAGTGAAATTTAAAACAATGATGATCTTTGAAGCGATTGTCTGTCTTATTTTCGGTATTCCGATCTTGTTTTTCCAATATTTTCCATACGGCTTATTTGGAATCAGCTTAACGGTGTAGTAACGGATTTCCCTGCCCGACAATGTAGGGCAATTGTTAACACGTATTTGAACTGGCAATCGGATTTGTTTCCAGTTGGCTTGGATCAGATCAAGTCATTTTCCAGCACGATCCGATAGCGAGCCTGATTTTTTCGAGTTTTTTCAACAGCTTCGTTCACCTGTGAGAGGGGCATTTTTTCGATCACTGGTTGAATGGAATGCGCTTCAGCAAAAGCTAACATCGCGGTCATATCGTCTGGATTTCCAACAAACGAGCCATGAATGCTCAGTTCATGCACAACTAAATCTACCGGATCCAAACTGACGGGTGGGAAGGCAATCAAAATGATCCTACCTTTACGCCGTAACAAGCTGAGCATCCGATCCCAATCTACCTGTCCATGGGAAGTAATCATTATGAGATCAAAGGAATCCGCTAACCCCTTGAAAGCGTTTGTCACGGAGGAGTCGATGAAATGGTGTGCGCCAAAACTTATGGCCTGGTCCTTTTTAGAGGATGAAGAAGAAATTGCGGTCACCTGATAGCCCATGGCAGCAGCGAATTGCAGGGCCAGGTGCCCCAACCCACCGATACCCAAGATGGCGAGATTGGACGCGCTGGAAGAGTAATGTTTGACAAGGGCAGAATAGACAGTCAGACCAGCGCACATTAATACTGCGGCATGTTCGGAAAGAATTTTTTCGGGCAAAGGATAAACGTAAGCCTGTTGTGCCACGACGGAGGTTGCAAAACCACCATAAGGCGTCCAGGTGCCATTGTTGACCACATCAAGGCAGAGGCGTGGTTGACCTTGAAGACACCATTCACAATGACCGCAAGAACGCGCCTGCCAACCTACACCAACGCGCTGTCCAAGCCGACTGGAGGGTACATTCTCGCCAATTTCGTTGATGTAACCGGCAATCTCGTGACCAGGCACCAACGGGAAATCAAACACTGAATATTTATCATCCATTGCCTGGATATCTGAACCACAGATGCCGCAATGCGAGACCCGCACCCGCACCTCATCGGCTTTGAGTTGAGGAGGATCATAGAAAAATGGTGTTAGTTCTGCACCGCTGGTGAGGGCGGCAAACGCTTGAACTTTCTCAGACATATGACACCGACCTTTCTCAGATTTGTTTGAAGTAATTTTGCTATGAGTTAAACGATGGATGGTTAACAGTATAGTACTCTGTTTGAAGTTATACAAATTTAGACAGGCTTTGTCTCTTCTATGTGCTTGCGTTTCAAGGAATTTTTACTCTTCCTTACGTAGAGAGAAGAATCTAGACCTTCCACCGTCAAGATTCTTCGCAAAAGAACCTAAGCTGAAGAGATTACTCTATTTTCAACAACCGTGCATTAATGGCGACAATGATCGTGCTGAGGGACATGACAGCAGCACCGATTGCCGGAGTGATCACAAATCCCCGGGCTGCCAATACTCCAGCAGCCAGTGGAATGGCGATGACATTGTAACCAACCGCCCAGATCAGGTTCTGAACTGTCTTTTGGTAGGTAGCTTTGGAGAGCTTGATAATGCTCAAGACATCTTTCGGATCTGAATCCACCAAAATCACATCGGCCGTCTCCAGGGCAACATCTGTTCCTGCTCCAATGGCGATACCCAAGTCAGAAGCAGCCAGGGCAGGTGCATCGTTGATGCCGTCACCAACCATGGCAACCTGCTTCTTTCCGCCTTCCTGCAACTCCTTGATCTTCGTCAATTTCTGATCTGGCAGCACTTGGCTGTATACCCGGGAGAGACCGAGCTCTTTACCGACATAATTAGTTACCTTTTCATTGTCGCCAGTGATCATCACAGATTCAATCCCAAGGTCCCTCAACTCGTCAATGATCTCTTTTGAGCTCTCACGAATGATATCTGCTACAGCAATGATACCCAACACGCGGTCACCTTCCAGCACGAAAACGACGGTCTTCCCTTCTGCAGCAACCTCCTCAAAGCGATCCTTATCATAGGCTATGTTACGCCGGTCAAGTTCACCGGGGCTGACGATGGAATAGGTCTTTCCGCGCATGTCACCCTGGATGCCTGAGCCAGTCAGGTTTTTAAAATTGGTAACTTTTTCGAGGGTCAGATTGCGTTCCTGGGCCGCTTTGGTAACCCCAACTGCTATGGGGTGATCGGATTGCGACTCCAATGACCCAGCGATCGTGAGCAGCTCGTTCTCACTTTTGCCTTCACGTGGGATGAGGTTCGTAACTCCAAATTCACCTTTGGTGAGCGTTCCGGTCTTGTCGAAGACAATGATGTCAACGTTCCGACCTTCTTCAAACTGGTTGCGGTTGCGGATGAGTAAGCCGTTTCGCGCTGCAATTGATGTGGAAACAGCATTGACAAGGGGTACAGCCAAGCCGAGAGCATGCGGACAGGCGATGACCAGCACGGTTACCATGCGCTCCAAGGCGACGTTGATATCGCTATTGACAATCCAGTAGATAAAAGTGATCACTCCGGCACCAACAGCGATCCAAAACAGCCAACCTGCAGCGCGGTCAGCCAAACCTTGTGTCCGCGACTTTTGTGCCTGGGCATCCTGCACAGTTTTAATGACCTGGGCGAGGTAGGTCTCATCACCAAGACGCTCGACCTTCACAGTGAGCACACCGTTGCCATTCACCGAACCGCCTATCACTTGCATGCCTGGTTTCTTCTCCACGGGGACGGATTCCCCCGTGAGCATGGCTTCGTTGACGGCTGATTGACCCTCGACGACCCTGCCATCCGTTGGCACTTTCTCACCAGATTTGACCAAAATCAAATCGCCTGGAATAAGCTCCTTCATGCTGACTTCCCTGATATTGCCGTCCTGGTCGAGTTTGTGGGCAGTTTCGGGCATTAATTTGACCAGTTCTTCCAAGGCTTTGGACGCACCCAGCTGAGAACGCATTTCGATCCAATGACCCAGTAACATGACCAGGATCAATGTGGAAAGCTCAAAGTAAAACTCCGAGCCTTTGATGAAGAAGGTGGTGAGGGTGCTGTAAATGTAAGAGGTACTGATGGCTAGCGTGATCAGCATCATCATGCCTGGTTTTTTGACTGCTGCCTCGTCTTTGGCTCCCTTGAAGAACGGCCAGCCACCATAGAAAAAGACGATGGAAGACAGCACAAACAGGACGAATTTGCTGCCCGGGAAAGAGATGGTGTAGTTGAACACCATCTGCATCATACTGGACATAATAACGATCGGGATGCTAAGCACCAGTACGACCCAAAAGCGTTTCTTGAAATCCTCGATCATAGCGGCATGGTGTGAGCTATGCCCCAAACCGTTCTCAGAGTGAGCGCCATGGTCGATCTGGCTGTGATCCATCTTAATATGATCCACTTGGCTGTTGTCCATCTGACTATCATCCATCTGGCTGTGATCCATGTAAGTGTGGTCCATGTGAGCGTGGTCCATTTGGCTGTGATCCATTTCATGATCTTCTTCGTGATGTTCATGATGGTCGTGAGAAGAATGATTGGAGTGCTGAGCATGAAGGTCAGATTCCGACTCAATTGAACTATGATTGTGTGGGGGCATATCGTTCATAATATCTATCTCTTTCAGTTGAATAAGACGTAACTCGATAAATAATCTCATCGTTTTATCCGATGATATTTTTTCTATCATTAATATATATAATAACGGAAAGTAGAACAGCTTGAGAACTGGTTGTATGATGTACAAATCCAAGTCTTATCGAACAACTGCCAGTCCTGGGTGGTATATTTAAACCGAAAGTTGAGGGCATTATATGAAGATCAATAAGATATTAGTAGTCGCTTTGGCAATTTTCATCCCCTATATTTTGCTCATGGCTGGCGTGAGGTTGGTGATGACCCCGGCTTTCCCTGCCTGGGAATACAAGCGGGCTGGCTTTCCGGAGGATCCTTACGGTTTCACTATCCAGGAACGAACCAAGTGGTCAGATTATGCTGTCAGTTATCTGACCAATGACCAGGGCATTAGTTACCTGGGCAACCTGCAGGACGAAGTAGGCAGGAAAATGTTTACGCCTGACGAACTCTCGCACATGATTGATGTGAAGAATGTAGTGACCATTAGTTCGACAGTTTGGTACGTTGTAGGTGGGTTAAGCATCGCCATGTTGCTATGGTTTGTGATCATGCGACAATGGGAAAGTATCCGTAAGGCGCTCAATGCCGGAGGTTGGATCACGATTGGCCTTCTGGGTGCATTATTGGCATTTTTAGCTGTAAGTTTTGATCAATTATTTGTATATTTCCATCGTATTTTCTTCCAGGATGGCACCTGGACTTTTTTGGAATCCTCGACCTTGATTCGCCTTTTCCCGTTCGTTTTTTGGCGGGACGCGTTTGTGCTGGTAATCGCTTTGGCGCTGTTGGTTGGTGTGTTGCTGGTGGTGTTGACACAGAAGCGTAAACGAGCTTAGAGAGTTTGATTTTCCTGAATTGATGTCAACCAGATCAATATGAAGGTTGACAGATTTGAAACAAAAAAAGTGCACCAAACGGTGCACTTTTTTAATCAAACTAATCAAGCTACTATTAAGCTACTGGGCCGGTAACCACAGGAGGATTTTCGGGATCAATGCTTGGATCAAAGATATGGATGTTGTCCATATTGAAAGCAACTTGCATTTGATCACCAAATTTCGCCTGGGTGCGGGGGTCGACGCGGGCAGTGAAACTGTGAGTTCCATTGACGAGGTAAAGGAAGATTTCATTACCCATAAGCTCGGTCACATCCACGGTCACGTCGACAAGTTCAGCGATGATGCCAGGAGGAGCAAATTCGGGCTTATGAATGTCTTCAGGGCGGATACCGAAGATGATATCTTTCCCAACAACACCCTCATATTTTGCCTTGTGTTGCGGAGGAACTTTCACGCGGAAGGTATCCATATCGACATACATCGCACCGTCTTCAACAACAACATGACCATTGAAGAAGTTCATGGCAGGAGAGCCAATGAAACCGGCAACAAAGAGGTTATTGGGGTGATCATAGAGCATCTGGGGTGTATCCAACTGCTGCAACTTACCTTTGTTCATTACCGCAATGCGGGAAGCCATGGTCATAGCTTCAGTCTGGTCATGGGTGACATAAATGAAGGTGGTTTGCAGGCGCTGGTGCAGCTTGGAGAGCTCAGCACGGGTCTGAACGCGGAGCTTGGCATCAAGGTTGGAGAGGGGTTCATCAAAGAGGAATACTTTTGGCTCGCGAACGATAGCGCGTCCGACTGCAACACGCTGGCGTTGACCACCAGAAAGTTCCTTGGGTTTACGTTTCAACAAATTTTCAATACCGAGCGTGCGGGCAGATTCTTGCACGCGGCGATCGATATCGGCTTTATCAAGCTTGCGCAGCTTGAGTCCGAAAGCCATGTTGTCGTAAACGGACATATGGGGGTAAAGGGCATAGCTCTGGAAAACCATGGCGATGTCGCGGTCTTTTGGAGCAACATCATTAACAACCTGGTTTCCGATCAGAACTTGACCTTCAGTGATTTCTTCGAGGCCGGCCAAACAGCGCAGAGCCGTGGTTTTTCCGCAGCCGGAAGGACCGACCAGCACCAGGAACTCTTTGTCCTCGATCGCAAGATTCAAATCTTGCACTGCAACTACATCACCAAACTTTTTCCAAACATGATCGTACGTTACACTTGCCATATTTATTCCTCCTATCTTGAACGAGTATAGTGACCTAATTATAAGACACTTTTCTCGAAAAAACAGTGAGATTTCCACAACTTTACGGGTAACTTTCATTTGCTGGAACAAGATTGACAGGGATAATTTGATTAAAAAAGAAGAAGGCGTTATTACGCCTTCTTTCTGGCTTGAAATGTTGAAATGGTTAATTTAGATCTTTTCGAACTGATCCTTACCAACACCGCAATCGGGGCATACCCAATCATCGGGAAGGTCTTCAAATGGGGTACCGGGGGCGATATCTGCGGTTGGGTCGCCCAACTCGGGGTCATAAATATATCCACAGGCGATGCATTCGTATTTGTCCATAGTTTCTCCTTTTTTGTACGTTTTCTACAGATATTCTCTGTTACCGGATTATTATACAATAACTTCCAATGTTCCAATAGGAATGTTCAATTAGGAAATCAGTTAGAGGTGAAAAAATGGAAAACTTCTCAGACATCATCAACAACTTGCCCAGTCAGATAGACCTTGAAAAAACCAAAGGTGTTCATGCAAAAATACAAATTTCAATTTCTGGAGAGGGAGGCGGCGAGTGGAGTGTCACTGTGGATAACGGAAAAGTAACCGTCGAACCTGGTCAGCTGACGAATCCCCAATTGGTGATCAAATCCAGCGCGGAGAATGCCCTCAAATTAATACGGGGTGAGCTCAACCCGATGAGTGCGTTTATGACTGGCAAGGTGAAGATCAATGGTGATATGGGATTGGCGATGAAACTCTTTAATTTGCTGAAGTAATTTTTAGCGGAAGAGCCCCCATTCCGAATCACGAAGCTCCGGGTCCATCATGGCTGGGCTCCACATTTCACTACTTAAAATGACAGTAGTTGGACGTTCAAGAATTTTCTCTATCATTTTCTGGGTGTCATTGATCATTTCTGGTCCATATGGACAAAAGGGCGTGGTGAGCACCATGGTAACCTTCACTCCGTCCTCTTCCATTTGAATATTTCGGATCAGTCCCAGCTCGATAAATGACAGTCCAATTTCCTGATCGTGAAGACCTGAAAGACCTTCAATAAGATCGTCGTGGTATTGGGGGTGAGTCCGGTCTATGTCCCAGATTACTGGTTGGTAATCGCTCATATTAAACCTCGTAAGAATAGAGACAAGAAGAGTCGGGGTGGCCGTTTCCGCTTTCCAGACGCAAATCTTTTCGTAAAATAGCTGAGAAATAGGCAAGATCCAGAGAACAAATCTCAGGATGACTCTGCTTCAGTTGTGAAAAGGGGCAACTGGCATTACGAATGAAAACACGATTTTTCCTGATTTCCCAATCCACCTGGTAGCCGCGTTCTGACAGTATTTCACAAAAATTATCCATAAACTCAGTGTGGTTCGAATCAGGAGAAAGATTATGTGCTAATGCTTCATCTGTTCCAATCCGTTGTAGAAGGTTAACAAGTGCTTCATTACCATAATTTTGCCCGATACTTGATAACAATTTATCGGTGAGGTGGAGATAGCTTAATGAAATTTCTTCCTGCCCCTGGTTAGTCAAATAATAAACCAGGTGCGGGCGACCGACCCCGTGACGTCTTTCGATGGCTTTGATCAATCCTTGGTCCTCTAAAATAAGCAGGTGGTGACGAACGGTTATTGGATTGATATCGAGTTGATCTGCCAGTTTGTTGACAGTCGCTTGCCTGGTCAAGGCTAGTGTTTTTAAGATTAAGGCTCTGTTATTTTTCATTTTTTCACTAGCAGCCAGTATACCATTTTGATGACTTTGTTGAAAATCCGAGGTCTAATGTCAAACTCACTTTTAACTATTTTTACTTGATGCCTATAGGTGGAAACATCGATATTGCTATGCTATAATTTTTTCACAGTTAATTAATAACACAAGGAGAAAATATGGCAAAGATAATTGATATCGAAGGAATTGGTCCAGTATATGCAGAAAAATTCCATAAAGTCGGAATCAAAACTGTAGAAGCCCTGCTCAAAGCAGGAGCGCAGCCAAAGGGACGTCAAGAACTGGCTGATCAGACTGGCATTAGCAAAGATTTGATCCTTGAATGGGTCAATCATGCCGATCTTTATCGTGTTAAGGGAGTTGCCGAAGAATACGCAGATCTTCTCGAAGAAGTTGGTGTTGATACTGTAGTCGAGCTGGCAACCCGCAAGCCAGAGAATCTTTATAAGAAGATCATTGAAGTGAACGACGTGAAAAAACTGGTCCGCCGCCCACCTTCACAGAAAATGGTCGAAGACTGGGTCAGCCAGGCCAAGGAAATGCCTCGCGCGGTCTTCTATTAAACCAAAAATCAGCCCTTCGATTAATACCCGAAGGGCTTTTTATTTATCAAACCGAAGCGTGTTCGATTGAACCTCTCCCGGTTTTTCTTTGCGTGGAGCAGAAATGTGCAGTTTTAACTGCTATGATTTCGTCATAGACCAACTACGCCAAAATATTTCTCTCCCATTTATATATGAACAAAAACCTCTCTATTTGAGAGATTTTTGCTTCTTTTTTTGGGAAAAATTCCCTGCTTATTTTTTGAGCATATTGAGGATGGTGTTGATGATTAATGCTCCAGATTGCTGCTGGTCTTGCCGTTTTCCTAAAGGACTGGCACTCTCCAGAGCCTGCATTATTGCCTGTAAACCAGATTGACCGTTTTGCTTTGCGGCGAAATAGGCCATGCCAACCGATATCAGGTCACTGGCGTCCAGACCAGAATCATCTTTTGCATCTGTTTGACCTCCAAGCAGGCTGCCAGCCAGATCACCTAGACCACCATTTCCTGAGGCTGTTTGTGAACCTGGACCTGAGCTGCCGGTCAGACCGCCAAGCAATCCGCCCAGTAGATCCCCTGCGTCTGGCTGGTCGCTGATCGTTGTGGGTGCTTGTTGCTGTGAACCAAGACTGCCAATCAATGATCCGAATAAATCGTCGGGTTGGGTTGGTGCAGTAGCATGGGATGTTTCCTGATCCTTGGGTTTGGTTAAGGATCCCAGAAGTGTAGAGAGAATATCGCCGCCACCCCGCTCGCTACTGCCTTGGGTACCCATCATCGCATTGATCAATGTACTTGCCGTTGATGCGTTAAATTCCTTGCCTACGAAGGCTCTCGAAGCATCAGCAAGCCCGTCGGCATAAATTTGAGCCGTTCCGCCAGTGCTCTGCTTTTTCAGAACCTTGCTGGCATAGGCGAGCTGTTCCGATACTGGTTCGGATTCTTTGCTTGCTACCGCTTTCTGGATCAGATCAAAAGTCTGAACAATATTGCTTCCATGGTTGTGGTTATAGCTGTCAGCATCGTCCAGTTCCTGGCGGTTTTCTGCCAGAACTTTGGTTATTTCTCCGAAAATGTCACTGAGGGTTAATTCCTGGGTCATTGATGATAACCTTTGACTATTTCAGATCTTCTGGTAAAACCGGGATGCGCAAAACCTGGCCGGGCTTGATGAGGTTCATATTTCCACCGATGACATCCTTATTGTGTTCATAAATCAGAGTGTAATATGCCGGAGTAGCTTTGCCATAATAGCGCATGGCGATATGGCTAAGGGTGTCGGCTGATTGTACAGTGTAGTTTTCGATATAGGCAACTTTATCTGACACCTGTTTGGCAACTTCATCTTTCTTCAAACCCATTTCTTCAGTTTTTTCTTTGATGGTTTCCTTAACCTCATCCAGTTTGGCTTCCGCCTCATGCTTCAGCTTTTGAACTTCATATTCCGCCTTGTGAGCTTCTGCTTCAGCTTTCTTTTGGGCGGCTTCAGCAACACGCTTTGCATTTTCTGCAGCAATCTCTGCTTCAGATTTAACATCCTTGGCAATTTCTTTTGCGGTTTGTTCTACTTCCTCTTTTTTACCAAAGAGTTTGTCAAAAATACCCTTTTTTTCTTCTGTCATTTCAAATTCTCCTTCTTTTGTTTTTTGGTGACTTTCGTCTATTTACTCTTTTGGAACGGCTTATCAATTCCCCATCCAATTTTAGCAGATTATATACATGCAGAAGAGGGAGGACAATTTTTGTGTAATGTGAATGCAGAATGTTAATAATTTTAATATTAATATAGAAAATTGACTTTACCTCATCCATCTGCTATAATGCCGCCAGTCATTTTCAGTTGAACTATCGAGGAAAAAAACTTATATGTCTACCTTAGAAATCAAGAATCTTCATGTTACCGTTGGCGGTCAGGAAATCATTAAAGGCTTCAACCTGGTGATCAACCAGGGCGAAGTTCACGCGCTAATGGGACCCAACGGCGCCGGTAAATCGACCCTTTCGAATGCGATCATGGGGCATCCCAAACACGAAATCACGGAAGGTCAGATTCTGCTGGACGGTGAAGATATCACTCATTTGCCCGTCGACGAACGCTCGCATAAAGGCATCTTCCTTGCATTCCAATATCCGGTGGCGATTCCTGGAGTGACCATGGCAAACTTTTTGAGGGTTGCTGTCAATGCAAAGCTCAAGGCAGAAGACCCCAATTCCAAGGGGATTTCTCTGGTCGAGTTTCGTCGGAAAATGAAAGCTAAGATGGATATGCTGAAGATGGATTATTCTTTTGGCGGTCGTTATCTTAACGAGGGATTTTCAGGTGGTGAAAAGAAGCGCGCTGAAGTACTTCAGATGGCGATGCTGGAACCTAAATTCGCGATCCTGGACGAAACTGACTCAGGTTTGGACATTGACGCGATCCGCATCGTTTCTGAAGGGGTTAACTCTTTGTCTGGCGGTGACATTGGCATCCTGGTGATCACCCATTATCAGCGCCTCTTAAATTACATCAAGCCTGAATTCGTGCATATTATGTACGATGGAAGGATCGTTGAAACAGGCGGACCAGAACTTGCATTGAAACTGGAAGAGCATGGTTACGATTGGATCAGGGATGAATTCGACAAATCCGAAGAATTCGAAAACCAGGTGCAAGGTTAGCAATGACAGATTCTAATGAAAGAGATATGCTTGAAACCCTGGGTAAGAACTATGAATATGGTTTCAATGACCCAGACCGTTCAAGTTTCAAAAGCAGAAAAGGGTTGGATGAGGAGGTTATCCGGCAAATCTCAGCTTTCAAGGAAGAGCCTGCCTGGATGCTTGAGTTTCGCTTGAAAGCTTACCGACATTTTCTTGAGAGACCAATGCCCACCTGGGGACCAGATCTGAGCGGACTGAACCTGGATGAGATCTATTTCTATGTTCGGCCAGAAGAGATCAATCAGAAGTCCTGGGAGGATGTCCCCGAGACAATCAAACATACCTTTGATCGTTTAGGGCTGCCGGAAGCTGAGCAAAAATATCTGGCAGGTGTCGGCGCACAATATGACTCTGAAATGGTCTACCACAACATCAATGAAGCGCTTGAAAAACAAGGCGTGATCTTTTTGAGCATCGAAAACGGCTTAAAGCAATGTCCGGATTTGTTTCGGGAATATTTTGGGACGGTTGTACCCATCCAGGATAACAAATTCGCTGCCCTCAATAGCTCGGTCTGGTCAGGCGGGTCTTTCGTCTATGTTCCCAAAGGTGTGAAGGTGGATTTACCGCTGCAGGCTTATTTCCGTTTGAACAACGCCAGCATTGGGCAGTTTGAGCGCACTTTGATCATCGCTGATGAGGGTTCGCAGGTGCATTATGTGGAAGGCTGTACTGCACCCACGTACAGCACCGAGTCCTACCACAGCGGTGTTATTGAGATCGTGGTTAAGAAAGATGCCCGCGTGCGTTACTCCACCATCCAAAACTGGTCAACCAATGTTTATAACCTGGTCACACAGCGTGCTTCGGTATTTGAGAATGGAACGATGGAATGGGTGGATGCCAACCTTGGTTCAAAGGTAACCATGAAGTACCCCTCCTGTTATTTACGGGGTGAGGGTGCCCACGGAGAGATGCTCTCTGTTGCCTTTGCTGGTCCTGGTCAGATCCAGGATGCAGGTTCGAAGATGGTGCATTTCGCTCCCAACACCAGCAGCAAGATCACCTCAAAATCGATCTCACGCGGTAACGGACAGGCATCTTACCGGGGACTTGTGAAAGTAACCCGAGGATTGAAAAACGTTCGCTCAAATGTGGTCTGCGATGCACTTTTGCTGGACCCGGAATCACGTACCGATACCTGGCCAACCATTGACAACGAATCTTCAGATGTCAAAATTGGTCACGAAGCCTCAGTGAGCAAAGTTGGTGAGGAGCAGTTGTTTTACCTGACCAGCCGTGGTTTGAGTGAAGAAGAAGCTACTACCATGATCGTCTCAGGTTTTATCGAGCCCCTGGTTAAGGAATTGCCCATGGAATATGCCGTGGAAATGAACAAACTTGTCCAACTTCAAATGACTGGAGCAGTAGGGTAAGATGGTAACCAGAACAGATTCACCCTACCAAATTTTCAAGAAAAACGAACTTCCTGACCCCTGGGAAGTTGGTTTTCAAAATAATTTAACCAACTGGCCAACGGAATTGCACCCACAACTTCAGGCTGCCTGGGAATCGGCATCAACCCAAACTTTTCCAAACCGAAAAGACGAGAGCTGGCGCTGGATGGACTTCAAGCCACTTGATCTTGAGAGCCTGACTCTTAACACACATGGCAGCCCGCTGCGTCTGACAGTTCGCCATATCCTGGAAGATGATGAACCAGGAACTGAGCGTGCTTCCATCCCGCAAGGCGTCATAGTTACAACGATGAGAGAATTGGTAGCTACTGACCCCGATCTGGCGGTCAGACTTTTGACCGCAAGTCCGGTCACAAGCGGGGGCATTTTCGCAGAGCTGCCATCTGCCCTGGCGAATGATGGCCTGATTGTTTATATTCCACGAGGTGTTACAGTTGAGGGTGCTGTGCAATGTTATTTGGAAGTATCCCTCGATCAGCGAGCAGCTTTTACGCGCAGCCTGGTCTGGCTGGAAGAAGGTGCCGCCCTTAACCTGGAAGTTGGCTGGTTTTCTGACCCTTCCTCGGAATGTGGTTTTCATAATGGCAGCCTGGATGTATACCTGGGTGGTCGCAGTAACCTCCATCTGGATGAACGTCAGCAATTTGACAAAAATTGCTGGAACATTACCTACGAGACTGCCCATTTGGGAGCTGATTCCCAGTTCAACTGGAATTATGCTGCCGTCGGCAGCAACACCAGCAAAAACTTTATCAAGGTTGAGTTGGACGGCAAAGGAAGCCAGGCAAATCTGCAGGGAGTAATGTTCCCTTCAGACGGGCAAGTGATCAACCTGGATACCCGGCAGAACCACTGGGCAGAGCGAACAGTCAGCAACCTTTTATACAGAAGCGTTGCCCGGCAGAAAGGTCGTTCAATCTGGCACGGAATGATCTATGTCGATCCAAAAGCCCGACAAACTGATGCCTATCAGAGCAATAAGAACCTGGACCTGGACGATTCTGCTGATGTCAAATCGGTGCCCGGCTTGGAAATCCTGAACGAAGATGTGAAATGTTCTCACGGTGCGACCGTTGGAAGCATTGATGAAGAGGAAATGTATTATTTACAGGCGAGAGGAATTCCGCCAATTGAAGCTGAAACCTTGATCGTGGAAGGCTTCTTTAACGAGGTGATTCAATCCTTCAAGCTCGAAGGAACCCGCAGGGAACTGTTGGAACAATTGATGACAAGAATGAGTTTATTGGGGAATGGAGATCGAAAAAAATAATATGAGAAATACAAGTTTCATGCGACCACCTGAGCAAGAAGAAACCTACAAAATCGGCGACCGGGTCGAAGTCTTTTGTGACCATGAAGACAGCGCAGGTCAGCGTGTCCGTGATTGGCTAAAAGGCACCGTCGTCCAGATTGACAATAAACTGGTTGCGGTGCAGTTCAGACAAAATGTTTATCTTACTGATGGATGGATGGTTCCAGACCGCATACTTTGGTATCCGCTCGAATCAACCAACGTACGACCTTACGTCTACCAGAAGAAGAAATCTGATCCACTCAATGAGATCGATCTGGACAGTCTTAATTTGTTTTAGAAAATTGCCCAACAATTCGAATAATATCAAAACCTTCAGCAAAAGGACGCTCTGCTAAAGCCCCGTGTCGAAGGGCAGTAGCGCGAATGATATCCGGAGAGAAATAATAGCGACCCGCATAGGTGGTGTACTCTGCCAGGGCTGCTATTTTTGTTTCCACGGCTTTCTCGCTGACCTCTGCCAGAAAATGAGGGAAGAAACCGTAACTACTGCGCAAAACGTCGTAACCCAAGACTGTAGTTCCGCGGAAAGCACGTGTGGCTTCTTCGGTCAGTGTCTGATGGTCCTGGTGGATATCCTTGGGCGTATTTACGAAGACGATCTCAGGCTGGTACTTTTTGCGCAGCTCGAGCATCTCCTGGAGCATTTCCTGGCGAAAGTCCGGAAAACGCCTGGTCTCGTAACTGCCTAATCCAATTTGGTGATCCTGCAAACCAAGCACATGCATGCTGCTGTAATGTTCATCAGCCAGGTGTTGTAAATCGGGGTTCTTCTTGTTATCTGAAAATGTCATGCAAAAGATGTCTGCCATACCAACCAGATCTGCAAGCAAAGCGCCACAGCCCAGCTCGATGTCATCAGGGTGGGCACCCAGAAACAGCAAGGATTTTCCGTAAAAGGTCATGTTATTCATAATGTCTCTCACTTGGTGGCGATGAAACCACCAACCACCTTGGTCATCACCAGGCTGCCATCGCGTTCCAGGTACTTCTGGGCGGTCTTTTCGATAGCTGCCATCACATCCTCGAACTCCTCGTGGGTCTGGAAAAGCGAATTCCATAATTTTCGGTCTTCAGACATGGAAGCCCGGGTATAAACCATAAAAGGCTCTACCGAGTTAAAGGTCAGGGGATTTTCGAAGATATGTTGTTCAACATTGCTAAAAAGATCCTGCATCGTGCCCAAAATTTGAGAGGCATAGCGGGAACTGCCGGGCATGGGTGGAATTGGTTTGCCTGTAGCTTCTTTGATAATGTCATAAAAGAGCTGTTTATTGCTTGGCATGGGACCGGTGGTGAAGAGACGACCGCCAGTTACCAGCAGGCGATGTATCTCAGCAAGCGTGAAGGGGATGTCTTGCGCGTAGTAAATGGTGAAGCAAGCTGATATCAGGTCATAATGATTTTCGGGTAAGTCGAAAGGCTGATTGAAATCAAGGAATTTGAAATCCACGGCATTATTGATTTCCTGGTTCTTAGTACGGGCTTCTTCCAGCAGTGATTCTGAAACATCCGTGCCAGTGATTTGTACGTCGCCGTTCAGGTAGTGGTAAAAAGAGAAGCACTGCTTGCCAGAGCCGCAACCGACATCCAAAATTTTTATGCCAGGTTTCAGGTCGAGAGTTTCGAGCATCCATTGGTCGATATCGCGACTGCCAAATTGGGAGTGGATGTTGATGCGCTTGGCAAGATCATCGGTTGTTTCTTGGAAATCAATCTTCATTATTGCCTCAATTCTAAATTTCTAAAGGGTAAGTATACTTTGCCGATGGGCAAGTTTCAAGCTGTGACTGGTTTTATCGCTTGGGCGGTCATTTAATCTGAAATCTGCTCCTGGACATACTTGCTAAAGAACTTGCCAAATTGCTCAAGAGAAGCCTGGATGTCTTCATAAGTCGCCTTCGAGTCCGCGGATGGCGAACCGGCGATGGCGATATACCAGGTTTTCTCACCACATTTTAAAATACCCATATCGGCAACAGCTATCGGGTTGAGATTGGTGCCACGTTTGTTGTAAAAGGTACATTGCGGCAAATCATCCAACATCACACCCAAGAGATTCTCATCATTTTCTGTGTAAGTGCTCATAAGGTCAAGTAAATAATTGCTGAATTCGTCGTTCAATTCCTCATGGGTGTAAATTTTTTTCAATGCAAGCAAAAGATCGTCTACAGTACTGCGGCGCGGGTTGAAGGTGGTTTTTTTCAATCCCCACCAATCAAGATAATTCCTTAGTCGGTTGCTCCCACGAGCGAAATATTCCAAATCCATCGTGGCTTGCTCTTCGCTGCGGATGACCATTGCTTCGAGCATGGTGCTGAAATTCCGCCCGATACCGTAATTGTGAATGTCTTCTACTGTATCACCGCGATACTCGAGGATCTTCAACACTACCATGGCGAGAGGAATTTTGATCATCGAAGCCGGAAAGAAAATCTTATCAGGATTGCGGGCATAAAGCCTTTCACCATCCAGAGTCTCGATGCCAATATGCCAGTCGACCCCCTCAATTAATGCCTGGTCTAAAAGCTCTGCCAGGTTCTGTTCAGGTATTATTGTCGGCGTTGCTGTGGCGGTCGCAGGCTGACTGGGTGAAGTTTGAGCAGTGGTTGAGGTAGCTTGTTGTGTTGGGGTCGTTGTAGCTGAAACCTCAGGGTTGGATTCAGTGGGGTTAGGTTGGATTTTGGTCGGCTGGCATGCCTGGAAGAGCATGCTGAAAGTCAAAATGATCGGCAGGATCCTGACGATCAGACGATTTCGTGATTTTAACATTGTGTTCATCAACAAATTCTAGGGAGCATTTCACCAGCCAGCATATCCAGGTGGCGCGTAGTTCCCAGGGGTGTTTTTAGCAATAACTGTCCAGATGAGCCTTTTTCAACGACACCGATTTGAACGGCTTTTTGACCGTAGGGGTGCTTTTTTAAAGTCTCGAGTGCTAAAGCTGCGCTGGCAGATGGCACGATGACGATCAGTTTGCCTTCATTTGCCATATACAGGGGGTCAAGCCCAAGCATGTTACAGGCACTTTGCACGTCGCGGTCAACAGGAATACTTTCTTCCCGCAATTGGATTGTAACTTTGCTTTGGCAGGCGATTTCGACCAAAGTGGTTGCCAGACCGCCGCGGGTTGGGTCACGCAGAACATGGACATCGGGTACCGCTTCAATCAAATTGGCGATCATACCATTCAATGGGGCAACATCAGATTGGATCTGGCTGTGAAACCCGAGGTTGCCGCGAGCTTCTGCAACGGCGATGCCATGATTGCCGACCGGTCCGTTCAAAATTACCACATCACCTGGCATGGCAGACTGACCGGAGATCTTGTAACTGCCTTCTGCCCAACCGATGCCCGTTGTGCTAATAAAGATACCGTCAGATTTCCCTTTTTCAGTAACTTTCGTGTCTGCTGCAATAATTTGAACCCCAGCTTCTTCGGCAGCCTGGGACATTGAAACCAGGATGCGCTTGAGGTCACTGATCGGAAATCCTTCTTCCAAAATGAAAGTCGCTGTCAGGAACTTAGGTACGGCGCCGAGCATGGAAACATCATTGACCGTGCCGCAAATGGATAACCGACCGATATCGCCACCAGCGAAAAAGAGCGGAGAAACGATATGAGCGTCGGTCGAAACCACCAGGTTTTGATCTTTCGGCACGTCCCGAAGAGCTTGCAGCATGGCAGCATCATTACCCTGGTTGAGGATCACGTTACCGAGATATTTTTGAAAAACATTTTGAATCAAACTGTGGGTCATTGCCCCGCCGGCACCATGCCCGATCACGATGTGATCATGTTTGCTGATCGGAACTGGGCAGACTGAGCCTTCGATTATTGATAACTTAGTATCCATATTAGCGTACCTTGTGATAGCGGTAATAAGCTGAACAGGCGCCTTCTGCGGACACCATGGGTGCGCCCAACGGGTTGGTGGGAGAGCACAGAGTACCGAAGGCTGGGCATTCATTTGGTTTCGCCATACCGCGAAGAATGGAACCAGCAATACAGTGCGAGGATTCCTGCAATTGGGCAAGTTGAATATCAAAGCGGGTGCTTGCATCGAACTTTTGGTAAGCTTCCCGCAAACCAAGCCCCGATTTTGAAATCATGCCGATACCACGCCACTGACGATCGACCGGTTCAAAAACCTGGGTGATAATCGCCTGGGCAGCCTTATTGCCTTCTCGTGTGACATAACGGGGGTAGGCATTTTCGACCTCAAAACGACCTTCCTCAAGTTGGCGAACTGTCATAAGAATACCTAATGCAAGATCGAGCGGGTCGAAACCAGTCACGACGATAGGGGTACGAAATTTTTCGGCGATTGGTTCGTATTCCCAATAACCCATGATGGAGCAAACATGACCAGCGGCTAAAAAAGCGTTGACACGATTTCCAGGGCTCTGCAGAATGGCATGGATAGCAGGTGGAACCAGGACGTTCGCAGGCAGGATAAAGAAGTTTTTAAGACCAAGCTTTTCGGCGTGCAAAAGACTGGCAGCAATGGCAGGTACGGTAGTTTCAAAACCAACAGCGAAAAAGACTACTTGTTTGTCAAGGTTTTCTTTTGCCAGTCTGACAGCATCCATGGGAGAATAAACGATGCGCACATCTGCGCCTTTTGCCCTGGCGCTGAAAAGGTCAGAGTTTGAACCGGGTACGCGCAGCATATCGCCGAAACTGGTGAAAATCACGCCAGGTTGTGCTGCAATCTGCAAGGCGCGCTCAATCAGTTCCAAGGAAGTCACGCAAACCGGGCATCCTGGACCATGGATCAGATTAATTTCCACGGGGAGCAGTTGATCGATTCCGTACTCCATGATCGAATGGGTCTGTCCACCACAAATTTCCATGATGTTCCAGGATTTGGTGGTGATTCGTTTTATCTCATCCATGACCAACCTGGTTTGCTGGATGGATTCCGGGCTTACTCTACTGGCGGTCATTGAGATACCTGGTCTCCATAAAGGTCCTGGTAGAAAGCTTCAAGGTCCTTCAAGATCTTCAGGGTTTCACTGGCTTCCTGGTCAGAAAGCACGTTTAAAGCAAAGCCGGCGTGCACCAGGACATATTGATCCACCTGCGCTTCCGGGGTTGTTGCCAGGCAAACTTCCTGGACCACGCCATCAAAATCGACCTTGGACATCAAGATACCGTCGATATCATAGATTTCAATTACTCTTCCGGGTATTCCCAGGCACATAGTTACTCCTTGAACATTCCTGTTTGAAAAAGCGCAGTCATCAACTGACCCAAGGCGACACCGCCGTCGTTAGTGGGCACCTGGTGGTGCCACAACGGCGAAAAACCAGCTTTTTCGAGCGCAGGAATGATGTTCTTGATCAATCGTTTATTCTGCCACACTCCACCTGAAATTGCCACAGTATTGAGCCCAGTTTCATCTCGCAAACGCTGGCAGACATCCAACGCAAGCTTGAGCACTCCGTTATGAAACTTTGCAGAAATCAAGGCTTGAGAGAGATTATTTTGAAGGTCAGCTAAAATTTGCTCAAATAGTGGTTTGAGTAAAATCTGTTCGCCTTCTATAAAGAAGTCATAAGCTAACAACTCATTTGGGTCGACAATCGACTCAAGGGCGATCGCGTTCTGAGCTTCGTAGTTGATCTCCTGGTATAACCCAATCAAGGCTGCCACTGCGTCAAAAAGCCTGCCCATACTGCTATGGAAGGACGTGTTGAAGCCTGTATCGACCTGGTGAACTAATACTTGTCTTTCAATTTCATCCAGAAAACGGAATGGTGCCAGGGTTTCAGCTTGGTTAAGCAAACCAAATTTGTGCAGATAGGCCAGGGCAAGACGGGCAGGTTTGCGAATCGAGACATCACCGCCTGGCAGTGGGACGTATTCAAGATGGAAGCGGCGTTCAAAACCTGAATAATTCGTCAGCAGCACCTCACCGCCCCAAATGGCACCATCTGTACCGTAGCCGGTACCGTCGAAAGCCAAACCGATGACCGGGTCGTCTGATTTCCAACCATTATCAGCCAGGCAGGCGCTGATATGGGCATGGTGATGCTGAACCTGGACCAGTGGGAGCTGATCCCTTTCTGCACGACCCTGTGCGTAGCGGGTTGCCAGGTAATCGGGATGCAAATCGGCAGCGATCAGTTGCGGTTGGATCCTGAATATCTGCTGGTAGTGGTCAATTGCCTTCGTGTATGCTGCCAGTGTCTCCTGGTTTTCAAGATCACCAATATGGTGACTGACAAAAGCATAGCGATCGCGGGAAAGTGCGAAAGTGTTCTTTAGGTGTGTACCAGCCGCCAAAGTAGGAGCAGCCTGGAAGGGCAATTGCAGAGGCGAAGGGGCATGACCACGGGCACGTCGGATGAAGTAGGACCTTCCGGCTACCATGGTGACTACCGAATCGTCGATGCGGGTCTCGATTGGTCGGTTGTGCAGCAGGAAAGCATCGGCGATGTCACCCAGTTTCTCGAGTGCTTCGTCATTCTCGGTTACGATCGGCTCTTCACTCAAATTGCCACTGGTCATGACCAGGACTTCAGGGTAATTGTCTCTTTTTTCCAGAAGGAGATAATGTAAGGGAGTGTAGGGCAGCATAAACCCGAGCGTGTCTTGATCAGGTGACACAATTTTTGCCAACTCCTTTCCTTTTTCCGTCAGGTTAAATACGACAATGGGTTTCTGGGTGGAGGTCAGCAAATTTTCTTCTTCTGGAGAGATTCGGGCATACTCCCGGATGATTTTCAGATTCCAGGACATAAGCGCGAAGGGTTTGCCACTTCTGCGCTTGCGAAGCCTGAGTTCAGAAACAGTGCCTGTATTTTGAGCGTCGCAAGCCAAATGAAATCCACCCAAGCCTTTCAGTGCAAGGATTTTTCCATCTGCCAACATCTGGCGGGTAACCTGGATTGCTTCTTCTCCAACTGAGATTGGTTTGTTTTTCGTTTGAAGCCAGACTTGTGGTCCGCAAACCGGGCAGGCGATGGGTTGGGCGTGAAAACGCCGGTCGCTGGGGTCTTGATATTCTCGCGCACAATCTGGGCAGAGCGGAAAACCAGCCATGCTGGTGTTGGAACGATCGTAGGGGATGCTTTTCACGATCGAAAAGCGCGGACCGCAGTTGGTACAGTTAATAAACGGGTAGCGATAACGACGGTCAGAAGGGTCGAAGAGTTCCTTCAGACAATCCGGGCAGATGTCCAGATCAGGGGAGACCGGCAAAAAAACAGTCTGATCATCCTGGCTTTCGATGATTTCGAAGATTGTGTAAGCGTGGACAGGTACTTCCCAGGTTTGAAAGTCATCGACATGAGCCTTAAGGGGCGGGTTTTCTCTCAGCTCCTGTAAAAATGCATTCACCTGCGAGGCGTCACCGTACACTTCAATTTCAACACCGTGAGCGGAGTTTAAAACCCAACCCTTCATGCCATGTTTTTGCGCATAGCCATAAACCGTTGGTCTGAAGCCAACACCCTGGACGATGCCTGTAATCAGCACCCGCTTGTTAATTGCGTTCATTTATTCCTGAATATTCCCAACCTTTTCCTGCAGCCACTTGATCCAGCCGTCAAAACCTTCACCAGTTTTTGCACTGACCTCGAAAGTTTTTAAATTGGGGTTGAGCATCTCGACACCTTGACGGAAGTAATCCATACGAAAATCAATATACGGCAACAGGTCGACCTTGTTGATGATCAGCACATCAATATTGCGGTAGATATTTGGGTACTTGTAGGGCTTATCATCGCCTTCAGGAACCGACGCAATGAGGATATTAGCATGATTGCCAAGCACAAAACTAGCAGGGCAGATCAAGTTGCCCACATTTTCGATCAGAAGCAGATTGATCTCATCGAGGTCGAACTCATCAAGCGCCAGACCGACCATATTGGCGTCCAGGTGGCAGTCGCCGCCGGTGTTGATCTGGACTGCGGGCATGCCAGCTGCGACGATTTTGTCGGAGTCGATCGTGACGGGAGCAGTATCACCTTCCATTACTCCCAGGTGGATATCCTTGGGCAATCTGGCGATGGTTTGAAGAATAAAAGTGGTTTTGCCAGCGCCTGGTGATGCCATGACATTAATGGCAAAAACACCGTGGTCATCCAGTTTTTTTCTGTTTTGCTGCGCTAATTGTTCGTTGGAATCCAGAATTCTTTTAACGATCTCAACTCGTTGTTTCATCTGTGTTGTTTTCCTCTTTTCGAATTTCGATATGGTCGACCTGGAACTCTTCTCCAGTGATAATTTCGATATTGATGCTTTTACAATTGGGGCAGGGAACCAGTTCGTCCTCCATAGTAAATTCCGTATCACAGTTCAGGCAGTGTAAAACCGCCGGGATGCGGTTGAAGTGGAGGATTGCTTCCTCTGCAATGGTGCCCTTGCTGATATGATCCCAATAAAATTGAACAGAATCATCGATGATGGATGAAAGAGCCCCGATCGAGAGGGTAATATCGGTTACTTTTAGGGCGTGATTTTCCTTGGCAGACTGGATCACAATCGCCAGAAGGCTTTCTGTTACTGATAATTCATGCATAAAAAAATTATACCCCTCGTGATGAGGGGTATTTGCCTGCGATATCTAAGCCTAAGAGCAGACCAGGTATTCTGGATGGGCATAAATATAATACTGCCTAGGACGCATATAGCCGACAAGGCAGATACCAGCTTTTTCTGCAATCCCTATCGCCAGGGCTGTCGGCGAGGTGCGGGAAACAAGGATCAGACTTCCTATTGAAACGCTTTTTAGGATCATCTCAGAACTTATTCGCCCACTGATCATCATTATTGTCGGGTTAATCCTGTTTTCCATCCGCAACCAGGCTCCAGCCAGTTTGTCCAGACAATTATGACGCCCTAAATCTTCCATGATGATGTCAATATCCTGACCATCGCTCAATGCTGCACTATGAAACCCTCCTACGAGGTCGTGCAATTTTTGTTCTTCATTAAAACGAGTATAAAGCCAGGACAATTTTTTGGCAGGCAATGAGAACTCACCGACGTTTCTTGCTGCAATTTCATTATGGGGTAATGCCATCCCGGTAGTTGTACGATGAAAATGGCTCGGTTTTGTGACCTGCCTGTCCAATTTAATTTCGATCCTTGAAAAGTCCGGGTTTAATTGCATAGATAGAACCTGACCCATATCAGAAATTACGTTTTCATTCCAAAGAAAACCAAGTGCGAGTTCTTCCAAATTTGTCGGAGAACAGATGAAGGTTACCCATTTTTCGCCGTTGATGATCAATTCCAGCATATGCTCCTGGATGACTGGTATGTTTTCGTCGATGCAAGAGTCGTTTGAGATTGTATAAGTCTTTACTTTATATTCACGATAAGGTTTTTGTGTTTTCATAGAATTAATATGTATGGCAATAATCCCTGATTAATATTGTGTTTATTCGAAAATTTGCTAGGTCCATTATAATAGCCAATGAGGTGTTATGGAATCGAATACCAGTTCTAGCTCTATAAGTTTAGTTATCCAAGCTGGAGGGAAATCCAGCAGAATGGGCGAAAATAAGATGCTTATGCAGTTCTTGGGAGTACCTTTAATCGAAAGAGTGCTGGAAAGGACTAAAAATATCGCCCAGGAGGTTATTGTCGTAAGCAATGTACCGGATGAGTTGGCGTTTTTGGATGCAAAAATTGTGAGAGATAGCATCGGTGGTCTGGGCGCTATTGGAGGACTATATACGGCAATGGACAAAGCCAGTAACGAATTAGTAGCGGTGGTTGCCGGCGACTTGCCTTTTGTGAGTACTGCTATTCTCAATGAGGGAGTACGGCTTCTTGAGTTAACAGGTGGGGATGTGGCAATTCCGAAGATAGGGAGAAAGTTTTTTGAACCACTTCACGCTGTTTATCGCCGGGATACTTGTAAGAACGCGATTTTTCAGGCAATTAAGGAAGATAAAAGGCGTTTGGTTTCATGGCTACCATCAGTTCGAGTCATTGAGATGGATGATGAACTGTGTCGACAGTTGGACCCAGATAGCCTGGCTTTTACCAATATCAATAGTAAGGAAGATTTCTTGCAGGCTGAACAAATCGGACTTTGCTACCAGACCAAATAGGACTTGAAAGAAAAAAGAAAAAACCCCGCTAGTTGAACAGCGGGGTTTTTTGTTACCTAGAAATTAGTTTACTGCCTCGATCTTGACCGCGGTGACTTTATATTCCGGAATCTTGGCAATCGGGTCCAGTGCAGCTTTAGTCAGTTCATTGACATTGGCTTTGGGGAAGTGGAAGTTGCCATAGATCAAACCTTCTGGCACACGATTGGTTACCCAGGCACGTGCTGTGATTTCACCACGACGTGAAGTAACTTTTACATGGTTCACTTCTTCATTCAATCCAAGCTGGGAAGCATCTTCAGGTGAAACCTCGATCAGAGGTTCACCATAGATTTCCATCAATTCTTTAACACGACGGGTTTGCTCGCCACTATGCCAGTGATAAATCACGCGACCAGTAGTCAACATGACCGGGTAATCCTTATCGGGCAATTCGGAAGGATCCAGGTGAATCGCAGGTAAGAATGTAGCTTTACCGCGGGTGAACTTTCCGATGTGCAGAATAGGCGTTCCGGGATGGGTTGCATCTGGGCAAGGCCAGCATAAAGTCTCACCGGCATTCAGCCGGTCATGCGAGATACCGCCATAACTGGGGGTTAGAGCAGCCACCTCAGCCATAATCTCACTTGAATCAGCATAATCCCAACCTGCATGAGGAGCAGAAGAATCGATCTGGCGACCGCCCTGGGCTATGACACGTTTTGCCAGATCGGAAATCACTGCCCAATCAGGTCTGGAGTCACCGCGAGGAGTGATAGCTTCACGTACCATTTGCACACGGCGTTCGGTACTTGTAAATGTGCCTGTTTTTTCAGCGAAGGTAACACCAGGTAAGAGCACATCTGCATATTTTGAGGTCTCTGTTGGGAAAATCTCTTGAAGTGCAAAGAAATCTAACTCTTCAAGGCAGTGCCTGATGTGATTGGTATCAGGATCTGTCATCATCGGATTTTCGCCCAGGATGTAAAGTGCCTTGGTGGTTCCTTCAAGAACACCCGGTATGATCTCAGTGACGGTTTTGCCAACTTTATTCGAAAGTGTGGTACCCCAGGCTTTTTCGAATTTTTGTTGAGAAATCTCAGCAGTAACCGACTGATAACCAGGATAAACATTGACCAAGCAGCCCATATCACAGGCTCCCTGGACGTTATTTTGACCACGCAATGGGTTCACACCGCTACCAGGAATACCAAAGTTGCCGAGCAGTAACTGTAAATCAGCCAGGGAAAATACGTTATGAACACCAACAGTATGCTGGGTGATACCCATCGCCCAGAAAACAGCCATAGGCGCATTCTTTACAATTATTTCCACTGCCTGATACAATTTTTCAACAGGAAGACCAGTAATTTCTGAGACCTTCTCGGGTGGATATTTTTTGACGTTTTCTACCAGTGCATCAAAGTTTTCTGTTCGTTCTTCAATAAACTGCTTTTTCTCATAACCTTTTTCAAGGATGATATACATCAAACCGTTAACCAGGGCTATGTCAGTACCGGGTTTATGCTGAAGGTGCAACGTTGCAAATTCAGTCAGCTCGATTTTTCGGGGATCTGCCACAACCAATTTGACACCTCGATCCAACACCGCCTGACGCATCTTTGCGCCAAAGACCGGATGTTGTTCGGTAGTGTTTGAACCGATAACGAACATAGAGTTTGCGTGCTCATAGACATCCTGCATTGTATTAGTCATTGCACCAGAACCGAGAGTTGTTGCCAGGCCTGCTACTGTACTGGCATGACAAAGACGTGCACAATGGTCAATATTGTTTGTACCAATCACCTGGCGGGCAAACTTATTCATTAAGTAGTTTTCTTCGTTTGTGCATTTTGCAGAAGATAACACACCGACACTGTCAGGACCATATGTATCACGTGACCGGGCGAGGTTTTGGGCAACAAGGTCGAGCGCTGTATCCCAATCGGTCTCCACCCAGGCTCCACGATCGGCCTTTGAAGGGCGTGTGGTACCGTTGAGAAGGTACTCGCGCACCAAAGGTTTGGTGAGACGATCCTCATGATGGATATAAGGAAATCCGAAGCGTCCTTTAACACAGAGGTGCATTCCATTGGCCGGAGCGAGCGGGTTGGAAGTAACTTTCACTACCTTGTCATTAATGACATTGAAGTCAAACTGGCAGCCAACACCACAGTAAGCACAGGTTGTGGTTACTTTCTTTTCAGCAGGCTGAGTGTTAATTGTAGGTTTCAATGACAAGGCGCCAGTGGGACAATAAGCAACACATGCTCCGCAGGATTCACAGCGAGCATCGATCATATTTTCATCTATGCCGGCTGTAATATGAGATTCAAAGCCTCTTTCCGAAACACCCCAGACAAACCGCCCCTGAACTTCGGCACAAGCTCTAACACAGCGAGTACACAGAATACATTTGTTCCGATCTATAAAAACGAAAGGATTGGGGTCAGGGTCAATTTCATAGCGCTTTTTTGAGGACATGTGCTGATGAGGGTCCAAGCCATATTGATGTGCCAGTTTGAATAGTTCATTGTTTGACTCATCAGGTTTGTAACCTTCGTCGTAGTAAACGCTCAAAAGAAGTTTAAGAACCAATTTTCGCGAAGAAGTCAAAGCTTCGTTTTCAGTCTCAATTTCCATACCTTCATTTATTGGAGTTGTGCAGGCTGTCTGTAACGCTCTTGCTCCTTTGACTTCTACCAGGCACATGCGACATGCTCCTGTCGGAGAAAGGTCTTTGTGGTTGCAAAGTGTTGGAATTGTAATTCCAGCATGATTCGCAGCCTGCAGAATTGTCCAATTGGGTTTTGCATCAATTTCGATGCCATTTATTATTATTTTTGTCATTTGTTTTCCTTCTAAGTGTGATAATTCACAGCGCTTAGCATTGTCCTTTCAGCAATCGATTCGAGGCTACTTGTTTTTTCTGAGATAAATCAACCAATAAACCGCACCAATGAAGAATGCGCCACCGATAATGTTTCCAATCGTAACCGGGAGCAGATTCTTCAAGAAGAAATTACCAAGTGTAAGATTAACAAATTCACCTGCACCAGCGGTAAAAGCTGGATCGAACCATTTGATGAAGAGACCCATCGGAATAAAATACATATTTGCCACACTATGTTCAAAACCTGCAGCTACGAAGGCAGTGATGGGCAGAATAATGGCGGCAATTTTTCCTCCAGTTGTCCGAGCGGAGAAGGTCATCCACACTGCAAGACAAACAAGCATGTTGCACATAATTCCTAAACCAATTGCTGCTCCAAACTCCAGCCCTGATTTTGAATTAGCAATCGCCAATGCTGTTTTACCGACTGCTCCTCCAGCAAATGTGTATTGTTTCGCAAGGAGCATGATGGTTGCAACGATGACTGCGCCAACCAAATTGGCAAGGTAAACGACTCCCCAATTCCGAAGCATTTGCTTCAGAGTAATCTTCTTACTCAATACAGCCATAATCATCAGATTGTTACCAGTGAAGAGTTCTGCACCGGCAACGATTACCAGCACCAGCCCGACGCTGAAAATTAACCCTTTAAGCAGCGAATTCAGACCAAAGGGAAAATCTGCTCCATTTGTGGCTACGGTTGTGCATAAAATCGCACCAAAAGCAATGAACGCACCGCCATAAAGACCAAGCAAAAACATTGTCCAAAAATCGAGACTGGCTTTCTTCACGCCAATATTTACTGTTTTAGCAGCCACTTCTGCCGGGGTAAGATCATCAACTGAAATAATAGGTTCTGCCATCTTTACTTTCCTTTATATTTTTTTATTAATTGACTTCTACAGCTTCGAAGTTACAGACCTGGTGACAAATACCACAACGAATACAAACATCTTTATTGATGGTGTGAGTGAGCTTGCGTTCACCAGTAATTGCGCCGACCGGACAGTTTCGGGCGCACACGGTACAACCGGTGCATTTCCCATCAACAATCTGGTAGGTGATAAGGTTGCGGCAGACCTTCGCCGGACAACGTTTTTCGTAAATGTGGGCTTCGTATTCATCCAGGAAGTGTTTGAGTGTTGACTCCACGGGATTGGGAGCACCTTGCCCGAGACCACAAAGACTGTTTTTCTTGATCACCGCGCAAAGAGTACGCAACTCATCGATATCTTCTGGTACACCTTCTCCTGCACAGATCCGCTCAAGAATTTCGAGGATTTGGCGAGTGCCAATACGGCAGGGTACGCATTTACCGCAGGATTCTTCCTGGGTAAATTCCATAAAGAAGCGGGCAATGTCGACCATACAGGTATCTTCGTCCATGACGACCATACCGCCAGAACCCATGATGGAGCCGGCAGCACCCAGAGTTTCGTAATCCACAGGCAAATCCAGGTCTTTGATCGGCAGACAACCACCCATGGGACCACCAGTCTGGACAGCCTTATAACCTTTGCCATCTTTAATACCACCGCCGATATCGTAAATGATTTCACGCAGAGTCGTACCGAGAGGAACTTCAATCAAGCCCGTATGCGCAACATCACCAGCAAGCGCGAAGGTCTTTGTGCCCTTGCTCTTCTCGGAACCAAAGCTGGTGAACCATTCGAGCCCACGATGGATAATCTTTGGGACATTAGCATACGTTTCGACGTTGTTAATATTGGTTGGTCTACCCCATAGACCCTTGGTGGCGGGGAAGGGAGGGCGCACTCGAGGTTCACCACGGTTGCCTTCTATCGATGCGATCAAAGCCGTCTCCTCACCGCAAACAAAAGCGCCGGCACCCATACGGACTTCCATATCAAAGGAGAAATCTGTGCCCAGGATGTTTTTACCCAGTAAGCCATATTCTTTCGCTTGTTTAATCGCGATATTCAACGTGCTGACTGCAATTGGATATTCTGCCCGACAGTAAACATAGCCCTGGTTGGAACCCACAGCATATGCACCAATAATCATTCCCTCAATTACGGAGTGCGGGTCGCCTTCCAGAACCTTGCGGTTCATGAAAGCACCAGGGTCGCCTTCGTCAGCATTACAAACCATGTATTTGGGTGAATTGGGAGCCTGTTGGGCGAATTTCCATTTCAGACCAGTTGGGAAACCAGCACCACCGCGACCACGAAGTTTGGAATCCAGAATTGTCTGGATAACATCTTGAGGGGTCATCTCGGAGAGGACCTTTGCCAGAGCCTGGTAACCATCGACTGCAATATAATCCTCGATGTTTCGTGGATCTATCTTGCCAATGTTTTCCAGGATGATGCGAACCTCTTTTGCCTTGGGTTCCTGCACTTCTTCATCCATCAGGTCGCGCATTATTGCGCTATACTGCTTTAGCTCACGACCTTTAATGAAGTGTTCCACGACCAGAGGACGGACGCTCTCAGGTGTCAGGGCAATGTAGTGGCTGCCTTCCGGGTATACCAGGATGTCTGGACCTTCTTTTTCGGGATCGCCAATCCGGGGGACGTCAAGAATTTCGACTTCATCCAGAATTCTTTGCAGTTTCAATTCTTCGATGATCTGCTCTTTGATCTGGATTGCGCCTTTCTCAATACAGGTCGGATCCATCGAAACAAGAATCGTTGATCGATAATATGACATATTGGATTCTCTTTTCTTACCTTTCCTTAATTTTATTCTTTCAGCAAATATTCATTCAGCACGTTGCCTTCGACAACATGTTCCTGCATAATTTCTTGCGCCATATCCGGGTTGACGTTGCGATAAGTCACTTCTTCCCGATTCGGCAGGGTCACCTTCACAACAGGATCCATGCCGCTAAGACCGAGGTTGCCGGTTTGGCGCAGAATAATATCGGGAAGGTTATTTTCCTCGATGTATGTGAGGATCGCTTTCAAAGTCTCACGTGCACCGGCAGCAATACCGATGGTACCCATGCCAACAACAATCTGGGTTTTTCCAGTTTGGTCGCGCATTTCTTTGATTTTTTGGGCTTCTTCACGCAGTTTCTTGAGGTCTTCAATCGATTTGATCGTTGGCATTTTTTTCTCCTTTTGTAAATGCATTCTGTTTGGTTACTTCAATACCATTCTCAATGGTACTGGTGAGATATTCAATCACGCGATAATCAGTCATTGACATTCCATCAATTGCTTCCTTGACTTCGCTGTCATCAAATTGAAAAATCTCGTTATTAATCTGGTAATCAAGCACCCAGTTAACCTCTGGTGAGCCTAATAGCAAGGTCAAAAACGTATCTGAAAGGTTCCCCAATGGCATACGGTCAATATGAGATTCCTGGAACTTTACCACCAGGTGTGTGCCAATCCCAGGTTGTGATTCAATGGTCATACCGCCGTTACAGGCTTCGGCTGCTTGTTTAAGCAATGGAATTCCCAGGCCGACTTTGCGGGTGGTACGGCTGGTAGTGAAGGGATCCATCACATTTGCAACCATTTCTTCAGCCATACCCATGCCATTGTCCTTGACCGAGATGCACATTTCATCAATTCGGGTATCTTGCTTCACCGTGATCTCAATCCGGCTTGCGCCGGCAGAGATACTATTTTCAGCGATATCCAGAATGTGGAGAGCAAGTTCTCTCAAGCGTTCGCCTCATCTTTGAGGATATTTTCGACGAGTTTTCCGAACTTCGCAGGTTTCATATGGCCTTGGTTCACCTCGTCAAAAACAACAACTGGAGCCTGGCTGCAAGCACCAACACAGCGGCAAATCTCTAAAGTGATCAAGCCGTCACTGGTTGTCTGACCGGGTTCTACCTTCAGAATTTGCTTGGCTTTATCTATCATCTGGTTGATCCCACCGACGTAACATGCAGTACCTATACAGAATTTGATCACATGCTTACCCCGGGGAACCGTGGTAAAGAAGGAATAAAAGGAAACCACGCCATGCACTTTACTAACCGGGATGTTAAGTCTTTCTGCAACATATTCTTGCATAGGGGCTGACAGGAAACCGATTTTTGACTGCAAATTGTTCAATACCACCATGAGCCCACCCTCAAGATTGATGTTGTCCTCGATGACTTTGTCTATTATTGGTCGTAGCTTTGGGTTGTAAAGTGGGTCAACAGGCTGGGTTTTACTTGTCATTTTTGTTTTAGCTCCTTGTACAAAGTCCTCTTAGACTTTGTGAAATAATATACAATAAGTGTAACCTTTAACCCATGATTGGTCAACGCATTACCAAATTAAAATCATTAATGCGTTATAAAAACTTGCCACAGGACAAATAGTTCATCACTTTTAATCAACCTTCCATCGCACATACCCCAGCTGGGCAAACACCCAATTTGATGTGCGCTTCCACTTCAGCCCTGAAATGCTCCAACATATTCTTGATCGGTGTCCCAGCTGTTTGTCCCAGTCCGCAATTGGATAGCTGCTCCATACCTTTACGCAATAAGTCCAACTGCTCCAGCTGTTCCATGGTTCCCCGCCCTTCGGAGATGTCTGTCATGATCTGCAGGGTTTGTTCTGTACCGATTCGGCAGGGCACACACTTCCCACAGGACTCCACCTTGAAAAACTTCATCAAAACCCGGACACAGTCAACAATGCAGTTGCTGTCATCGCAAATCAGCAGCGCACCAGACCCAAGAGCAACACCTACATTACGATAAGAGTCGAAATCCATGGGTGTGTCCTGCAATATTGCTGGAATAATTGAACCACTGGATCCGCCTGTTTGGGCAAATTTGAACGCACCGCCTTTCATCCCTTTTCCGTAGATTCCGATCACTTCCCGGAGGGTGATGCCCATTGGCACTTCCATCAATCCTGTTCTGTTGACATTGCCCAAAATTGTATACACTTTGGTACCCGGACTAGAGGTTGTGCCGATTGAACGGAACCATTCTGGGCCATTATGGATGATCGGTGGAATGTTTCCGAGTGTTTCAACGTTATTGATCAGGGTTGGCTTGCCCCAAAGACCATTAGTAGTTGGATAAGGAGGTTTTGACCTCGGTTCACCCCTCTTTCCTTCAATAGAGGCAAGTAATGCAGTTTCTTCACCGCAAATATAAGCTCCAGCTCCAGAGTGCACATGAATGTCGAAGCTGAAACCAGTTTTTAGGATGTTTTGGCCGAGCACGCCGAACTCCTTGGCAGCTTTGATGGCGTTGGTGATCTTTTCCAGCGCGTCATGGTATTCACCGCGAATGTAAATATAGCCCTCATCGGCGCCACAGGCATAACCCGCGATGAGCATGGCTTCAATCATCGAAAACGGGTTTCCTTCCAGGATGACCCTGTCCTTAAACGTGCCAGGTTCGCTTTCGTCTGCATTGCAGACAATATACTTTTTGTCCCCAGGTGCATCTCTGACTGCCTGCCACTTTACTCCGACCGGAAAGCCAGCACCCCCACGGCCACGTAAGCCAGATTTTTTAATAATATCGATTACTTCTTGCGGTTTCATCTCGATGACAATCGGAAACGCCTGCCCACCGTCATGAGTTAAGAAGTCATTGATGCTGGTTGGGTCGATTACACCCACATATTCAAGCACCACTCGGTTTTCAGCCGGCATTGTCCCTGTTCTTTGCACCAGCCAGGCAATCCGCTTGATCTCGAAAGGATCATTAACCCTTAACGATTCGGCAACACGTCCTTTATAGAGATGTTCGGAAACCAGGAAATCGACATCCTCTGCATGGATCGGTCCGTAGGCAACCGCTTCGGGGTAGATAATCACCAATGGTTGAGCTTTCGGGCTGCCAGAATCCGGGATGTTGGTTACATAGACCTCGCTTGCGAGGTCATACTTGTTGAGTGCCTGATGAATAGCCTCTATTACGGCTTCTGAGCCTTTGGATTGGCTCGAATCGCCGTTTGAAATCAAAACCATAGACCGATACTTTTTCATCAGAGCTCCTACTTGTATTTAGCGAGAACCTCAGGCAGATTTTCTGCTGTCAGGTTCCCATGAATATTATCGTCGATCGAAAGAACCGGACCGACTTCGCAAACCCCCAGGCAGCTGGTGGTCAATAACGTGAACCTGCCATCCAAGGTGGTTTCTCCCGGTTGAATACCCAATTGCTCCGTTAAAGCCCGGAACAATTCCCGCCCTCCGACAACGTGGCAGGGCAAACTTTCGCAAAATTCGATTACATGCCGACCGTATTGGGTGGTGGGGAGCATGCGGTAGAAGGTGGCCACTGAGAAGATATCTGACGTTGAAATGGACGTCTGGCGGCTGATCTCATGTATGGCATTGGTGGAAATGTAACCGAAACAGTCGGCTACATTTTTGAGGACTGCGATCAGGTCTTCTTTGCTACACCCGGTTTTAAAGACGATATCGCGGACCCTGTTAATTGCATCTGGATGATCATAATTGTTCTTTTGTTGGCTGGCTGCATTTTCCATAAAACTCCTAAGAAACGTTACCGATCTGATTGTTTCGATTTGGGCGTTACTTCAACCCAGAGATAATGAGAATTACTGAATGGGGATTACTGTATTTCCTTTGATTTAGCAGGTAAGCGAAAAAGGCAGAATTGTTGATCTGTTGTTGAGATAGGTTGAGTAGAAAGAATAAAGTGTGTCAAACTGGCCATGATCCTTTGAATATGAACCAGGAATTGTTATTTATTTCACAATTAAGTATAATGCAAAGACTTGCTAAATACAAACACAAATATTGTAAGAAAATATGTGATTTATGAAATAAAGAAGGGTTTCCTTGTCATTTCATTTGAGAACGATAATCCCAATCGCTGGTTACGAAAAGAATTGTGAAGTATACGACCTGGTTCGATGTCATTTTAGGTAGGAGAGATCCCAAAATGAAATTTTGTAACCGTCTTTTTTGTGGGGGGGATTACATCTGTTCCAGGATCGCACGTTCTATATTCGCGACGGAAATTTCTTCAATATCAAGGGTTGTCGATCCAACCATGCCCTCAAGGTCGTGGGCGTCACCGTTTTTGATGATGTGGATATTCTTCAACTCTGGCCACATTTTACGTACATGAGGTGTGCTTTCATAATTCGAAATTTCAACTATGCGGAGGTCGAGCTCGGGAGGAACTCCACCCAGGTGTGGAAGCATTCCATTCTCTTCCCGCTCAACATGAGCCGGAATGAAAAGCCCATTTAATTTATGTATCTCGTCATGAACCTGAAAAATGGAGAGCCTTGATGCAGTATGCAGCAATCGCTCTTCCTTGCGTAAAAAGTTACCGAATTTATCAACTACCAGCTGGCAGCCAAAGAAATCTTCTCTGTTTTGATAATTCGGGAGATTGCGATCCAAGATTTTTTCAAAAGTCTGTAGTTGTGCCAGGGTGTCAAATAAGCAGAGTACATGGATTTCCTCGGCAGTCTCAACTTCGATACCGGGCAAAATTGTCACACCAGTTCCCTCTGTAGCTTCAAGCAACGCTGGCACATTGGCACCGGTGTTGTGGTCGGTCAAGGCGACAACATCGATCCCGGATGCAAGTGCTTTTTCGATAATAAAAGGTGGGATCATCTCCAGGCTCGCGCAGGCGGAGAGAACCGAATGGACATGCAGCTCCATGCGGCGAAAAGTCATGCGTAGCGATCCTTGATGCCGAGGTCCCAAAGTTGACCAGCAACTGAGAAACTGCCTGCTTCTGTACTTAACAAAACGACACCTTCCATGTTGGCACGATTGATGGATTCCTGATTTACCTGGGCACCTTCTGTAATGATGATCGCTGAGATCTCCAGGAGGCTGGCAACCGCCACGATATTAATGTTGGCGATCAGAGTGACCCAGACGCTGTGGGGTTTTGCGCCGGTCAGGACACAACTGAGAAGATCAGACATATATCCAGATCTTATCTGTATATCTGAGAAATCCTTCTCTTCGGTCAATAAGCTCAACTCAAGTTTATCGATAATAGTTTGCAGATCCATAGTCTAATCTTGTGTTGCCGCCTTATCGAGGTTGATGATCATGTAGACATTGGTGCCAACCTCTTTGCTTGACTTGATGATCATTTCATCAACACAATTGTTGATATTTACCAACCCCATACCTGCCCCAAAACCCATATTCCGCACTTCGTGAGATGCGGTGGAAAACCCCGGAGTCATGGCCTTTTCAATATCTGGAATGCCAGGTCCGTCATCGTATGCTTCCATGACGATCTTGTTTTGTTCCACTTCAACTCTCAGAAAACCCCCGTGATTGGTGTGGATGATCAGGTTCATCTCTGCTTCATAGACTGCAATACCGCACTTACGAGCAATTTGCTTTGATGCCCCCAAGCGTAATAACGCTTTTTTAATCCTATTCGAAGCCGCACCTCCATGCAAAAAATCATCTTTCTTGATGGCATAGCGCAAAATCAAACTCGTACGGTCAGAAACTATATCTTCAAACAAATGTGAAGCCCGATAACGGATCAGCTCTTCGGCTTCCAGGTCGCGTTGGAGAGCGTTTAACAACCCGTTAGAGATATCGCCTTTGGTTAGAATTCCTACCAGCTTATTATTCGCATCCACTACCGGTAGCCGACCGACCTTGGTCTTGGAAAACACTTTTAAAGCTTCAACTACCTGATCATACTCATGGATAGTGATCAAATTTTGAGTCATGTACACAGTAACTTTTCGATCGATACGGCCATCCCGCAGCGAGCGAATCAAATCTTCGGTTGAAAGTATTCCGATCAACTTGCCATTGCTTGTTACTGGGGCACCGGAAATCTTATTTTTTCCGATTAGATCAAGCGCTTCGCGCATGCTTGTATTGATATCAAGTGTGATCGGATTTCGGGTCATTACCTCGGCAATGGTCAACTCGTAGGCTAATTCTTCCACGCGAGTAATTCGTTTGGCAGATGAATCGGATAGGTTTCCCGGGTCGCTCATGATCCTAATTAATTACTCATATCTCGATAATTTGAATCCTTGCTCAAAACTGACGATATTGTTTTTAGCAAGTCTGGCTGAAAGTTCAAACAGACCCAATGGAGAACTGATGAGAGGCATACCTTCGTTGTTAGCAAGTTCGATCATTTCTTCTGAGGGTATCTTGCCCCTTGCGAGAATGACCAGGCGAATATCGGCGATCAGGGCAGTTCGAATGACCTGGGGGTTGTTCAAACCGGTGAGCAGAATTGCCTCCGGTTTAATCGTGGCTAAGACATCACTCATTAAATCTCCAGCGAAAGCTCCTGCAACCTCCAGATTGTTGTTAGCACCATGTGTAAGGAGCTTCCCCTCCACCAGTACAACAATTTCATCAATTTTCATGCTCAGTAAGTCCTTTGTTCATGTTGAATAGTTAATTTTACACGATACCTGCATGTTATACTATCACCAATTAAAAGTTGAGGTCAGGTCCTATGAAGAACATCGTGAGAAGTGTAAAAGGTACCAGGGATTTTTACCCGGACGAAATGGCAAGGCGCAGCTGGCTGGTCGAAAAATTGAAGACAGCTTCTGAGGCTTTTGGCTATCAGCGTTACGAAGGTCCCTGTCTTGAAACAATCGATCTCTATGCCGCTAAATCAGGTGAGGAACTGGTCAAGGAACAAGCCTTCGTTTTTGAAGATCGCGGCGGTGACCCGATCACGCTGCGCCCTGAGCTGACACCAACTTTGACGCGAATGGTTGCCAGCAAGGAGAACGAATTGGCATTTCCCCTGCGTTGGTGGGCGTTCGGCCCGTTCTGGCGCTATGAACGTCCCCAAAAAGGGCGCACTCGAGAGTTTTACCAGTGGAATATTGATCTGATCGGCAGTGATTCTGTTCAGGCTGATGCTGAACTCTTAGCGGTAGCTGCGAACTTTTTCAAACTGGTTGGTTTGAAGAGCGACATGGTCCAGATATTAGTCAATGACCGACGCTTGATGGACCGCAAACTGACAGATATTGGTATCCGCAATGAGATGAAACCTGAACTGCTCAAACTGATCGACCGCATCGACAAGCAGCCAGCTGATGTATGGGAGAAAAACGTCGCCGCTCTGGGTTTGGACATGGGTCAGATCGGTGCCATCAAAGCGCTCCTTGCAAACGGTGACCTCTGGCAGGAATCAGTAGAACTCAGCAAGATATTTGAGTATGTTGAAGCATTGGGGATCAGGGAATATGTCCAATATAGCCCCAAGATCATTCGCGGGCTGGATTATTACACCGGTCTGGTCTTTGAAGCGCACGAAGTTAAAGGTGATTTCAGGGCCATTTTGGGCGGCGGGCATTATGCCAACCTGGTCGCTGATGTAGGCGGACAACCTTTGCCTGGTGTTGGCTTTGCCATGGGCGATGTGGTGATAATGCTGGTTTTGGAGGCTTATGGCTTGCTGCCGGCTGACCTTAGTTATCCCGGGACGGTGTTTGTGACTGTTTTCGATGAGGAATTGCTGGTTGAATCGATCAAACTGGCCAGGCATCTGCGCGAGAATGGTTTTAATGTCATCCTGGCAGAGCCGGATAAACTTGCCAGGCAATTTAAACTGGCTGACCGGCTTGGTGTAAAGTTTGCCCTGGTTTTAGGCCCAGATGAATTGGCGAATGGGACAGTCATGGTGAAAGACTTGCGCACCTTCGAGCAACATTCGGTTTCAAGGAATGAATTAGGATCAATTATTAATCATTAATTAAAATAAGCAGCGGGGAAATCGCTTGCAGTCCGTTTGGGCTTGTGATAGAATACCCGCCTAACGTGGTGCCTGTAGCTCAATGGCAGAGTGCTTCACTGTGGATGAAGATGTTGAGGGTTCGAGCCCCTCCAGGCACCCACCAAGAACCTGAAAGGGTTCTTTTTTTTATTTTGAACAAAAGGTATTGTATTGTAAGGGTTAGAACAATACCTGGCTCCTTCCGAAGTGATTTTTCAAATACAAAGTACAAATGACAACATCACATAAGTAATTATGATAGAATCAACACTTAGGCTGCGACGGAAACGAGTAATTCGATATTGCCCATCAGCGAGCCCGGAATGGTGAAAGCCGGGTGGAAACGGTTGAACGAAAATCCTTCCTGAGTTGCACGCTGAACACGCTCAAAAAGCAGTAAGCGGGCCGATTGCCCTCCGTTATCAGGGCACCAAGCGCCCGGTAAAACGGGAAGCGGGGTGGTACCGCGAGCAGATTTTGGCTCGTCCCTGTGGGGACGGGTTTTTTGTTTAAATTGTTGGAGGTTATATGTTTAAACCAGTTTCATCAAGGCTCAATATTCCTTCGGAGGAGGAAGCGCAATTGCGTTTTTGGAAAACGCACGATATTTTCAAACGTTCCTCTGAAGATCGAAAGGACCGGACGCCTTTTGTCATGTTCGAAGGTCCTCCTACGGCAAATGGAAAGCCCGGTGTGCACCATGTATTAGCGCGGGCCTTTAAGGATATGTTCCCACGTTACAAAACCATGCAAGGCTACTTTGTTGACCGGCGTGGTGGTTGGGACACTCACGGTTTGCCGGTAGAAATCGAGGTCGAAAAGATGCTCGGTTTTACCCATAAGAGCCAGATTGAAGAATACGGTATTGCTGAATTTAACAAACTTTGCCGTGAATCGGCTTTTTCACGCATCCAGGAATGGGAAAAAATGACCGATCGAATCGGTTATTGGGTGGACGAAGACCGGGCATATGTGACCTACACCAACGATTACATTGAGTCGGTTTGGTCGCTGCTGAAAACAATCTGGGATAAAGGTTTCCTCTACCAGGGGCACAAAGTCGTTCCCTATTGCCCTCGTTGTGGCACACCACTTTCTGACCACGAAGTGGCCTTAGGATATGATGATGCTGAAGACCCCAGCCTTTTTGTGCGCTTCCCGCTGGTCGATGAAGAAGACACCAGCTTTCTGGTTTGGACAACGACTCCCTGGACGCTGCCTGGCAATGTTGCTATAGCCACGCACCCCGACGTTGAATATGCCTTGGTTACCGCTGAAGGAATGGGCGATGAGAAATTTATCCTGGCTAACGACCTGGTTGAGAAAGTCTTTGGTGATCGTCCCTTCCGCATCCTAAAAACGATGAAGGGCAAATCGCTCAAAGGCAAACGTTATATGCCTCTGTATACTTTCTTCACCCCTGACAAACCAGCTTATTATGTCGTGAATGCCGATTACGTCACCACTGACGATGGCACCGGGCTGGTGCACATTGCGCCGGCATTTGGCATGGACGATATGGAAGTTGCCAGGCAATACGATCTGCCAATGATCATGACCATCGATGACGAAGGTCGCTTCTTGCGCCAGGTACAAAACTGGGCTGGTGTTTTCGTCAAGGATGCAGACCAGGATATCATACAAGACCTGCATGACCGCGGTTTGCTCTTTCACGCTGGAAGATTTAACCATACTTATCCGTTCTGCTGGAGATGCCGGACACCTTTGCTCTATATGGCGCGACCGACCTGGTTCATCAAGACCAGTGCAATCAAAGAGCGCATGGTCGAACTAAACCAGGAGATCAACTGGGTGCCTGAACATATCAAAAACGGCCGCTTCGGCAACTGGCTGGAAAACAACATCGATTGGGCGTTGGGCCGCAACCGCTATTGGGGAACGCCCTTACCGGTCTGGGAATGCCCCGATTGTCGCCACCAGGTTTGTGTTGGTTCGCGACAGCAGTTGTCGGAACTTGCGGAGAAGGATCTCTCCGACCTCGAGCTTCACCGACCATATGTTGATGACGTTCGCTTCTCCTGCCCCAAGTGTGGGCATGGGCAGATGAAACGCGTTGTCGAACTGATCGATGTCTGGTTCGATTCTGGTTCCATGCCTTATGCCCAGTGGCACTATCCTTTTGAAAACCAGGATGAATTCAATTCTCAGTTTCCAGCAGATTTTATTTGTGAGGCTGTTGACCAAACCAGGGGTTGGTTTTACTCCCTGCATGCCATCAGCAGCCTGGTGATGGACAGAATAGCGTATAAAAACGTCATCTCCCTGGGTTTGATTTTGGATGAAAACGGGCAGAAGATGTCAAAATCTCGCGGTAACGTGGTTGATCCCTGGGAAGTCATCAATGAATATGGTGCCGACCCGATGCGCTGGTATATGTACACTTCCAGTCCTCCCGGCAACGAACGACGATTCAGTAAGGAACTGGTCGGTGAGGTTGTACGCAGTTTCATGCTTACCTTATGGAATACTTATTCCTTCTTTGTCACCTATGCCAACCTGGATAACTGGACACCCGATTCGGCCCTCATCCCTGCATTTTCAGAGATGGATGACTGGCTGCTTTCCTCCCTGGAAACACTTGTCCGGGATGTGACCTATGCCTATGAAAACTTTGACGTGATCGGTGCCACCCGCCCAATTGAAAAATTTGTGGATGACCTTTCCAACTGGTATCTGCGTCGTTCCCGCAGGCGCTTCTGGAAGAGCGAATCGGACGCTGATAAGGCAGCCGCTTATGAGACACTCTATAAAGCTTTGGTGACAGTCAGCAAGTTGATCGCACCAACGATGCCCTTCATGGCAGAGACCCTCTATCGCAACCTGGTTACCTCGGTTGACGAAGATGCCCCCATTTCAGTTCACCTGGCGGAATGGCCAAAGGTTGAAGAGCACTTGATCAATGAGGGTTTGAACCGGGATATGACCCTGGTAATGAAACTGGCTTCTTTGGGACATTCAGCTCGCAACAAATCCAACATCAAAGTGCGCCAACCTCTTGCTGAAGCTGCTTTCGCTGTTGGGAAGGCAGAAGAGGGCGAGGTCATTGAACGCTTTAGAGATATCCTTGAAGACGAACTAAACGTCAAACATGTGCGTTTGTTGGGTGGTGATGAGGAAGCAGTTACATATACCCTTAATCCACTGCCTAAACAATTGGGGCAAAAATATCGAGCCCTCAGCCCAAAAATCCGCCAGGCAATTTTAGATCTGCCTGCTCAGGAGAGTGCTTTGAAGTTATTGGAAGGTCTCAACCTGGTTGTCAAGGTGGATGACAAATATTACGAAATCATGCCTGACGAGGTCGAGGTTCATACCTCTTCCAAAGAAGGCTATGAGGTTGCCACTGATGGCGCATACATGGCAGCTTTAATCACCACATTAACTCCAGAACTGTTCCATGAAGGATTAGCGCGGGAGTTCGTTCGCCGGGTCCAGGATTTGCGTAAAACTTCCGGGCTTGAGATTGCTGACAGGATCCGTATATTTTATAAAGCGACCCCGGAACTGGCTCAGGCTGTCAAAGAGAATGCAGAATACATTTCCAGCGAGACACTGGCGTTGGCGCTGCAAGAATTTGAACTCGAGAAAGTCGGCAATTTCACAGACAGTTTTGACGGAGAAGACCTGGTGCTGAAGATTGAACAGGTGGAAAGATGAAGGCTGGGAAAAAGCTGACCGGTCACTACGCGCTGCTGTTTGGTATTGCTGTGATTGTGGTCATCCTGGATCAATGGAGTAAAAGCTGGATAAGGCAGAATGTGGGGTTGGGTGCAGAAATTTACCCAATCTCCTTCCTGGCGCCTTTTTTCCGGTTCACATACTGGAAGAACACTGGGGCAGCATTGGGCATTTTTCAGAATGCTAATATTCCCCTGCTGATCCTCTCGTCGATCATCGTGATCGTGATCATTGGGTACTACCGTAAGGCTCTCGATGAGCCGCTGGTTTTTCGTATCAGTATGGGGCTGTTACTGGGTGGGGCGGTTGGTAACATCATCGACCGCATCCAATTGGGTTATGTGACCGACTTTATTGCAATGGGAAGCTTTCCTGTTTACAATGTCGCCGATTCCTGCGTCACGATCGGAGTCTTCCTGATGTTAATCGGGCTGCTGGTCCAGGAGCGCAAGGAAAAAGCTGCCAATATTGAGATGGAAGCGAACCAGGAAGTTGACGATGAAAACTGAGTTGGTCGAAACCACTTTTTCCGAAGAATCTGCCAAACGCCTGGATAAATTCCTGGCTGAGCAGATTACTCGCCTTTCACGGGCTAGAATTCAGAGCCTGATTTCTGAAGGTGGAGTTAAGGTCAACGAAAAAGTGGTGACCAAACCGGCTGCAAAGCTTGAAATGGGCGATAAGGTTAGCGTGTTGTTAACCGAAAATGCTGAGGAATTGCCCGAGAAACAAAATATCGACCTGGATGTGATCTACGAAGATGAGAATGTGGTCGTGATCAACAAACCTGCCGGGTTGGTAGTGCACCCCGGTGCTGGCAACGCTGAAGACACACTTGTGAACGCCTTACTTTTTCACTGGCCTCAGATTGCAGAAGTTGGAGAACCGAGCCGACCAGGTATTGTCCATCGACTGGATAAGGATACTTCTGGCATATTGATCGTTGCCAAGACATCCTTTGGATACACCTGGTTGGTCAGACAATTCAAAACCAGGAAAGTAAAAAAGAGCTACCTGGCATTGGTGGATGGAAAACCACCAACACCGACTGGCCGGATTGAAACTCGCATTGGCAGAGACGACAGGCACCGTCAGCGTATGGCAATCGTTTACGGCAGTCAGGGTAAAAAAGCAGAGACTGAGTATTACACAATCGCAGAATATAAAGACCATTCCTTGCTGGAAGTCAATCCACTCACCGGGCGCACTCACCAGATCCGTGTGCACCTGGCTTTTTTAGGTTGCCCGGTTGTGGGTGACCTGATTTATGGCCGGCGGAAGAAGAGCATTGAGCTTCACCGATTTTTTCTGCATGCCAGCAAACTGATTATTCGGCTGCCGGGAGAAACCGAAGAGACTGAATTTACCGCACTCTTGCCTGCCGACTTGCAAACAATACTTGATCATTTGGAGAAACCCTGAAATGCAAAAATACTTTGATTTTCGTTCTGATACAGTAACTCACCCCACCGAAGCAATGCGCACTGCAATGGCAGCTGCAGAAGTTGGTGATGATGTCTACGGGGAAGACCCGACAGTCATCAAACTGGAAGAGAAAGCCGCCAAAATGCTTGGAAAAGAAGCTGGTCTGCTGGTCAGCTCAGGCACGATGGGCAATTTGATCGCTGTCCTTGCTGTCTGTGGGCGTGGCGATGAAGTGATCATGGGTACTTATGGGCACACATTTTTGCATGAAGCCGGCGGGGTATCTGCATTGGGCGGAGTGGTCATCCATACTATCCCAAATCAGGAAGACGGCAGCCTGGCACTTGAGGATATTGAGAGTGCGATGCGGAATCCATCGGACTTCCATGAACCGATCTCATGCATGGTAATCGTTGAGAATACTCAGAACGCCTGCGGAGGTAAAGCCCTGGATGCTGAGTATATGCGCAGCGTTGGCTTGAAGGCAAAAGAATTAAGTCTTCATTTTCACGTTGACGGTGCGCGGATTTTCAATGCCGCGGTTGCTTTGAATGTTCCTGCTGCAAATTTAGTTGAGCAGGCCGATAGCGTTACTTTTTGTTTGAGCAAGGGTTTGTGCGCACCAATTGGCTCTGTCTTGTGTGGGGACAGGCAGTTTATCAAACGCGCTCGCAGAATCCGCAAGATGTTAGGCGGCGGAATGCGCCAGGCTGGTATTATCGCTGCGGCAGGCATTGTAGCACTGGATTCTATGATCGATCGCCTGGCAGAAGACCATGTTAGAGCAAGAAATCTTTCGGATGGATTGGCACAGATTCCTGGAGTTCAGCTGACAAAAGGTTCGCCTAATACCAACATGGTTTTCTTCAAACTTGATCCGGCCCTGGGAATTAGCAATCAAACCTTAATTGAAGAAATAAAGGCTCGAGGAGTTTTAATCAATGACACCAGTGACGGAGAAATTCGCCTGGTTACACACAACGATATCAACGATTCTGCCATTGAGCGCTGTTTGGAAGCCTTGAAAGAGGTGGTCACGGTATAGACTCAGTGACCTAAAACACCACGACTGTCGTTTTATGTAACGGGGAGGCAAAACGATGAAGAGGATGAGCCGGTTTACCAGCTTTTGGGTCAGCGGATTAACGGTCCTGCTGGTATTCTTCCTTGTTGGTAATTCTTCTCCAGGTTCTGGTATGGCAACCTATTGGCGTTATTTTCCGCTGATAGTCAAAAACGCACCGCTTAAAATCCCAGTCGGTCCGGTCGGTGGCACGTTTACCGCGCTAGTGGTCGATCCAAATCAAAATCGGACCCTTTATGCAGGCAGTTATGTCAGTGGGGTTTATAAAACCTATGACCAGGGCGATAACTGGTATCAGCAGAATATTGGTCTTGGAAATCTAAAGATCCAATCTTTGGCGATCCATCCGAAAATTTCAAATATTGTGTATGCTGGTACATATAATGGGGGTATCTATAAGTCGATCAATGGCGGAGAAAGTTGGCAGGCGTCCAACGGGGGAGTTCTGGGAAATCATGTTGTCTATGACATCGAAATCGACCCGAACAATCCCACTGTGATCTACGCTGCCACCAGGATCAATTACGCTGCAGGAGACCCCAATAACTTGAGAGGATACCTCTATAAGAGTACCAATGCCGGAGCCTCCTGGACATTGCTTATAACCGGAGACGCATTTTCAACCCTTGACTACTTTTATGATATCGATGTCAACCCCCTGAATTCCAATGAACTTTATCTGACAGCCCATGAGCATGGCTTTTACAAAAGCACAAATGGAGGCACAAAGTTTTTCCCAGTTAATAACGGTGTAAATGATTTATCTGCCAGAAGTTTTGCACTTGATGTCACGATTCCCGGACGAGTCTATGGTGGGGTTTGGCACACCGATGGCGTCTATCGAACTACGAACAGTGGCAGTTCCTGGGAGAAAAGAAGAACGGGTCTGCCAGTTAATACAGCAGTTTTCCGATTGTATACCAACCTGTATGGGGGTTCGCCCAGACGAATTTTTGCCTGCACTTACGGGAATGGTTTGTTTTCCACCGATGATGCTGCCCAAAACTGGATATCACGGGGTTTGGCGGGTGAGAGGCTATATGATTTTCTTGTGGCGAATGGCACTCCTCAACGCTGGTTTGCAGCCACTGAATCGCATGGAGTTTTCCGCGCCGATGCAGGAAGTACTTGGTGGAAGGGGATCATGGGCGATTTGCGATTGAACGCAGTCACCGGGATTGTAAAAGATGAACCTAATGGCAAGATCTATGCGTCTGTGTATGGCTTGGGTGTGTATAGCGTCAGTGCTGATGGTTTGCAGTGGGAGGAGCTCAGCCAGGATTTGGCTGATAAGACTGTGATCGACCTCGCCATTTATGAAGAGAAATTACACATACTCACCGAAACTGGTTTGTATTTCCTGGATGATCAAGGTTGGACCCAAGTTGGTTTGCCCGCTGGTAAGGTGAATGCTTCTGCCTTGATGTTCGTAAGCGAAAAAATTGGTCTGCCTGGTGAAGCTTTGGCAGATCACCTTGAACAGACCCAACTCGTTTCCAACTCTCCTGGAAATATGGTGACATCTGTACTCGGAACCAGGCTATTTGCTGAAGATAACAACCTTTACCTTGGCACAGTGGGAAGCGGTCTTTTTATGCGCGTAGCCAAGAATTGGGTGCAGGTTGGATTAGAGGGTTTGAGCGTCTTTGATGTTGCTATAAAGTCGGGCACAGATGATGTTTATGTCGTGGCGTGCGAAACAACTAATTCTTGCCAGGTATATCAATCTCAGGATGAAGGATGGCTATCGCTACAATCTGATTCATCAGACAGCAGTGTAAACAGGCTTCTTTTCACACAAAAGGGACTGCTTGCTGCGACAGATAGTGGACTTTTTGTACTTGACCCTGAAGGTGAGCAATGGAAACTTTTGGCCGGGGAAGGCAAAGAAGTGCTATCCATCACCTCTGATAATGGATGCGACCTGGCTGCAGCAGGTTTGGGTTTGGTGCTTATCAGTCATGACTGTGCAGCCAGTTGGCAGGAACTACCATTGGAAGAATGGCATTACCAAACTCTCAGTTTTTTGGGCAGTGATGCCAACCTGCTTTTGATCGGTTCGCAGGAGACCGGCGCAGCAGTTCTTCCAATTAAATAGTTTAAAGTTGGCAAAGCTTCTGTGTTATGGTTTTTATGTGATATAAAAACAGCATGTATAAGAAGGTGCTATGTTAATTGTCATGTCTGATCTGCACTTCGCAGATACAAGCAGCTTCAATTTGAACGGTCGTCGGTATAACCATAACCTCCCGTCTGAAGTTTATACCTCTTTTTTCAATGAAATTGCAGAATTTATCCGAGAGAGCGAAATCGAATCGATCGACTTGGTGTTGGCTGGGGATATTTTTGAGATCACTCGTTCGGCCCTCTGGCTTGATGGTCCACTTCGCCCCTATCTGCATAATAACGAAGTAACTCCTGGCAGTCAGGCAGAAACTGAAGTACTGAGGGTGCTTGATGCCATCTGCAGCGACAGTCGGGTCGATGCCAGCCTAAGTGTTTTTCGCGGACTAAGCGCTTTATATCAAAAACCGGTAAACATTCATTTTGTTCCAGGTAATCATGATCGCCTGACGAATGCCAGCCAGGCAGTTCGACAGCGAGTTCAGAGTCTCTTAGGTTTGGAACCTGACAGCTCGGTTTTTGCAAACCAGCACGTCTACTTTGACGATGGGGATCCACTGGTGCTTGTCCGCCATGGTCACGAATATGACCATGCTAACTTTAGTGCGGATTTAAGGACCTGGCCGAAGATCCCCACAGTCATTGATAAAAGCTATTACGATGAACCGGTGCTGGGTGATATCGTTACCATTGAGATTGCCGCAAAATTACCACTGCTTTTCAAAGAATATTACGGCGCAGAATCCATTCTAGCAATGGATGAATTGCGCATACTCTATAAACGTTTGATCGATTTTGACAATCTTCGTCCGTCCAACGCTCTGATCAACTTCCTTTTCACAACACCCGGCATGAGCAAAAGAGAAGTATGGCGCTTTATCGAACCCGTGATGCTCAAATTGCTCGATGACCTGGCAATCAGCCCAGATATCGGTCCCAGCTTGATTAATTTCGGTCAACTCACTGGAGCTTCGGCTGCGACGCTGAGATCAGTTCTACGCACTCGTTTATGGCGACATGGATTGCCATTTTGGGCGATGAAAACCTTGTTGAATCCGGTATTTAAAAAATCGAAAATCAGCAGCAACGTGGATGTGGTCATGCGTGAGGAAAGCATTATTGAAGACGGTTCTGCGATCAAATGCATCGTCGGTGGACATACACATAATGCAATGGTCGAATTATTGGAAGTGGAAAATGGTGTTGATAAGTACTATATCAACAGCGGCACCTTCCGAAATGTAATCACCTCCACGCCAAGTATGGGCAATTTTGGCAGACTGCGTTCGAAAGCGCGGGTGATGATCTTCAAAAAGGACGAACGCAATCCGGAATATGATCGCCAGACCAGCTGGTCTTTCGATTTTACAAATCGCTTTGGTTATGGCACGACAACTGAATGAGAACACCCGTTATCGCAATTTTTTTTGAACCAATTTCGTTGTAGTACTACTGAGCTTGCTTAGCTGCTTTCGCAATGACAGAAACTAAATCAAATTCTTTGCCCGGTCGTAATCCTTCTTCTTTACATAAACTATGTATGTAATAGTTGGGCGTTGAGCGTTTTTATAGAGCGGCATGACGATAGTCTCGTAAGTCTTTGAATCGTAATGCCGACCGAATGGTCCACGAGGATTGTATGATTTGATCCGGTAAGGGATTTTGTTAGCCTTTAGGATTTCTTCGACCCGTTTTATTTCACCCGGGTCGAAGTCCGATATCAATTGTTTGAGGAAAGGGATAAACAGGGATGAACTCACCGTTGCCCTCACTTCCGTGTTTACTAGTCTATTGCTCGATTTCCTTTTTCAAATATGCTTTTTTAACTATGTTTCCTCGAAGAGCTTCAATTAGATCTGCGCGTCTTAATGCGCGTTTACGGTCGATCTCGACCGATTTTGCCTTATCATCCGATAGCTTACGCAGTGCTTCTATCCAGGCAGCACTGGAAACATCGCTGTGTCTGATCCGCCAACGCTCAACCACGATCGGTAATGCTGGCTTATTGACCAAGCGCTTTTTGCTGCGGGTGTGGGTCATACCCTGGGATTCAAAAGTAAAAGTTTCTTCTTCGTACTCTGGTTTTACCGGGCAAACCTGCATGCAAGCGCCGCACTTAATGCAGTAATAATCTGCTAAAACCAGTTCACCTTCATCGTTGACGTGTAAAGCACGAGTAGGGCAAATGTCAGCGCAAGCAAGGCAGCCTACAACACATTGTTCACGGTGTAATTCTACTGAGCCAACCCAGGGCTGACGCACTTCAAAGGCACCTTTGCTGGCGACTTCACATTGTCGGCAATGGATGCAGTCCTCAAAGACTACCCGCATCGTGTCGCGTTTTTCGTCATAACTGATCACATTGGTCGGGCAGTTTTCGATAATGAAATCTTTCAACGAAAAGTCGAATTTTTCCCTGTGGAAGATGGTCTTGGCATCAAACTTTGGGAAAGCCTCATACTCGATTACCGGGTTTTCCGGTTTACCGTTGATGGTCAGTTCGATGGCATGGGTGGGGCAGGCTTCCACGCAGATACCGCAATTGATGCACTTGTTTTCATCTACATCGACAGATGCTTTTTGCAGGATATGCCCGTCTTCCAAAACAGCCGGCACATGGGTAAGTGCTTCCTTCGGGCAGATCGTCGGTCCAATCTGACAGCCAACACACTTGTCCAGGTCCCATTTCATCCAGTAATTCCGGGTCATCATGTCCCGGTTAATTGTCATCAAATGTTCTGTTCGGGTCTTTTTTGGAGTTCCACGACTCATAAATGCTCCTAAAGGTCAGCCGGAAGGGCGTTGAGTTCAGCCAACGAGAAAACCGGTCCGTCTTTGCAAATGTATTGGGGTCCCAGGTTGCAGCGTCCGCATTTGCCAACACCGCATTTCATGCGTTTCTCCAGGGAGGTAAAAATATTCTCAGGAGAAAAGCCGAGATCAACCAGTGCAGGCAGGGTAAATTTGGTCATGATGGGTGGACCGCATACGATTGCGACTGCATTTTCCGGCGAGGGGGCTACCTGTTTGACCACATCAGGTACATAACCAACATGGTATTGCCAATTGTCTTCCGGAATGTCGATTGCCTGGTGGATTTCCATGTCCTCATCTTCATGCCAGGCGGCAATATCGTGCTTGTACATGCATAAACCGGAAGTACGCGTGCCATAGATCAGGGTCAGTTTGCCGTAATCATCCCTGTGGGATTCATGATGGACATGTTTGGTCAGCGCATAAAGGGTTGAGAAAGCACAACCACCGCCAATGATGACCAGGTTTTTGCCCTTCCAGTCGTTAAGTGGAAAACCGTTGCCCTTGGGTCCGCGCATACCGACGGGATCGCCGGCATTCAATTTATGTAAAGCAGCAGTAACGCTGCCCACATTTTGAGCGGTGAAGCGAACAAAATCGCCTTCCCAGGCTGCATTGGCAACCCCCAAGGCAGATTCGCCCTTTCCAGCAACCGAAAGCAAACAGAATTGACCAGGGTTAAAGGCTTCGAAAAATGCCTGGCTATCCTCGGCATGGTCGAAACTTAATTCGAGCGTTTTCAAAGAACGATCTGGCGATTCGTAATAGGCATGCAAGACATGCATGGGGATTGGTGTATAGAGGCTGTGTCCGTTAGGCTGCATGGCTCACCTCAAAGGGAAGAGTTTGGGCTTGTCGGAGCATGGCACGAATATCCAGACCGACCGGGCAATAACGCACGCAGCGACCACAACCAGTACAACCAATCTGGTTGACCTGGTCGAGCCAGTAAACATATTTGTGACTAAGGCGCTGGCGGGTGCGCTCTACGCGGGATGGTCGCGGGTTGTGCCCGGATGCTTCCAGCGAGTAAGTGCGGAACATACAGGAATCCCAGTTGCGAACACGCTCACGGCGTTGAGTTTCATCGACGATGTCAAAACAGAAACAGGTGGGGCAAAGGAATGTGCAAACTCCACAACCAAGGCAGCTCTGTGAGACGGTATCCCAATAATCACTTTTGAAGTTTTGCTCCAGTTTTCCCTTGAGATTTTCGGTCTCAAAGGCAACTGGCATTTGGTCGTGAGCGCTGCGTTGGATATCGAGTGCTTGATTGTAAATTTCTTCTGATGCAACTGGAAGACCCAGGAAACATCCTTCTCCGGCTTCAGAGAAGGTTTCCACCAGGTAGGTCTCGCCCAGATCTGTCAACATTGCATCCAGGTCAGCCCTGTCGAAAGGTCCATAGCCCACCGTTGTGCAAAATCCGGTTTGGCAGGGTTTGTGGCAGCCGAGCCCGATGGTGATCGTCTTTTCGCGTCTCTCCGACCAGAGCGGGTCGATGTTGTCTTCCTGGATGAAACTGGTATCCAGCAGCTGCACAGCTTGGGCATCGCAGGGGCGAATACCAAAAACGATACGAGATTGGATTTCATGTTTGGCATCTTCATAACCACCGAAACGCGTAAACTTCACCAAGGCTTCATTCATCGGCAGAAAAAGTGCCTTGGGTGGGATGCGCGTATTGTGTGGATCACCATCTACCAGTACACTCGTCTCAGTGAGTGGCATAAAATGCGAGAAATTCTCCATCTTTTGGGGGAGATAAACGTCATAATCCTGCCGCCAGGATTGCAGCAGATCTTGCAGAGTATGTTTTTCGAGGATATGGTTCATAACTCTCACTCTCCCCGGACCGTAAAGCGGTTCTTGTCGTCCAGCGTGACAGCCGCAAAGGGCGGTTGGCTCTGGGCGTCTAAACCGGCTTCGAAATTGTACTTATCTCTCATGTCGTGGTTCAGTTTCTCGGTCAGATAGGTCATCTTGATGTCCATCGGGCAGGCGCGTTCACAGGCACCACAGCTGGTGCAGCGACCAGTTTGATGGAAAGCGCGTACGATGTGCCAGCCTTGCATACCAGCAGGAGTTGCACCGCTTTCCGTCCAGCGTGGCTCGATATGGTCGACGAAACACTCTTCGCAATAACACATCGGGCAGGCTTGACGGCAGGCGTAGCAGCGGATGCAACGTTCGGCTTCTTTTTGGAACCAGGCGTAGCGATCTTCGATCGTTTGAGTTTCAAAGTTTTCGACGGTTGTGCGTGCAAGGTTGGGGTCGCCTTCTGGCAAAGGTTCACCGATCAGGATGTCAGCACTCATCGGGTTGGGATGAATGCAGCGTTTGCAGCTGTCATGCAGAAAATCGGCTCTTTCAAGGAGTTGGTATCCATCCCTTGTTTCGACCATGAGGTTTTGACCATCTTCTTTGACTGCTGTTACTGCTTCACCAACTTCGCTGACGATTTTATGCCAGTCGAGGATGCCTTCGCAGGGCACGCCGATCAGGAATAAGTTTTCGCGGGATTTTTGTTTCTCCACGACCAGAGCGTTGACCGAACGGTTCTCGCAGCCGCGAACAACCATGCCGACTTTGCTTTGCTTGGGCAGTCTGGTCAGGAAAGCTGCCAGGTTATTCTGGCAAAGACCGTCGTAAAGCAACTCATCGACCTCTTCTGCTGAACGGAAAAATGCTGGTTGGGGATGCAGCGGGGTTTCGCCCGCTTTAAATGCAACCACAACTTCAACAACGCCTTCATTGAGTAAGCGTTTAGCTTCGTTTCTAATTGCTTCGATATCAGGCATTTTGCTCTCCTTCGGCAACTTTCACACGGGTAGCCAGGTTACTGGCAGGTCCCATGCCTTCCAAATCTTGTTCGAAGGCAGCCAATTGTTTTTGAATGATGCCGCGGTCCTGCAAATCGAGCCAGACAAAGCGTACACGCTGCTTATCGTAGCCAATATAGTCCAGGAAGTCGTTGAATTCGTCCAGTTGACGGCGGGCTGCCATGTTGCCGGTCTTGAAATGGCATTGTTCAGGCAGACAGCCGCTGATCATGACGCCATCCGCACCACCTTGTACAGCATTGAGCATATAAAGTGGATTGATCCGCCCGGTGCAGGGCGTTTTCGTAAGGTGAATGTTTTCAGGAAGCTTAGTATCAACCCATTCCTGATCTGTCGGTGAGTAAAGGCACCAACGACACTGGAACAAAGCGATTTTTGGTTTATCAGGCATTATGCAGCCTCGCTTTCCAGCCAGCCCCATAGACTTCCAAGGATTTCGTTGTCATTAAAATCCTGGTTCAGTCTGATTGAGTCAGAGCGGCAGGCTGCTGTGCACATGCCGCAAGCCATACACTTGCCCTGGTCCACAGAGGCGACGGTGATCATCCCACGGAAGGGTACTTTTTTCTCGACCAACTTGATCGCCTGATAGGGGCAAACGCTTTCACATAATCCGCAGGCAACACAGGTGGCTTCAACCACTTTGGCGGTTTGGTTGGGATTTTGGCGACCTTGTTCGAATGCCAGTTGTTTGACCGCAGTGATCACAGCAGAAATGTGGATTTTTTGCGGGCAAGCTGGGTAACAAAGGTCACAGGCAGTGCAAAGCCAGGTGGTTTCATCAGTAAAGGCAGTCTCTTCAAAGTTGAAGACTGTTTCGCGGATCAGGCGACGGGGGTTGTAATTTGGCTCCAGTTTTTCCTGGATCATACACTTGCTGGTGCAAGTACCGCAGGAGAAGCACATCATCAGCTTTTCAGCACCAGGGATGGCTTTCACTTGTTCTGCGAAATTTGTGTTTACAGGCAAGTTCATAAGGACACCGCCTTGCTTTTCATTTCGTTGACGATGAAATCTACCTGGATCATGGCTTCTTCCACACCAGGGACCTCGTTTAACTTGGTCAGTTTCTTTACCATCTCTGGCTTCAATCGTTCGATTTCAGCTTTTAATTCAATTTCGGGGATGGCATCGAGGGTGGCTTGCATCTCATTGATCACGCGGGCATATTTGTCGCCTTCAGCAGCACTGATCCACTCGGTGCGGAAGCGACCAGGGGAAATGCCAAGGCGGGCAAACATCTTTTCCAGGCGGGCAGCGCGTTTGGCACCAGCAACCTGACCGGTGATGTAATGGCAGTCCTGTGGGTGGCAGCCGGAGTACAAAATTGCTCCTGCACCCAGCCGGTATGCTTCATAGATCAGATCAGCATCCATACGAGCTGAGCACATCACACGCAAACCACGTTCGTTGGCGCTGTATTCAAAGTGACTGGTCCCTGCCAGATCAGCTCCACCGTAGGAACACCATTGGCAGCGGAATGCCAGAATTTTCTTTTCAGGCTCCACCGCCAGCAAGGTGCGGATCTGTGCAAGAACCTCTGCATCGGTGTAATGCAGCTGGGTGATCGCATCGTGCGGGCATTCGCCAACACATCCACCGCAGCCGTGGCATTTTGCAGTAATAACTTCAGCTGAGATGCCCTTGGTGTAATCAATGGCGCCGTATGGACAGGTTTTTTCGCAAATACCACAAGCCTGACCCTTGCCGCTAACACAGCGGTCTGGCCAGACAACAGCGACTGTCGGCTCGATCTGCCAGGAATCAGAGTGCAGAATTCGCGAGGCACGTGAAGCAGCAGCTGAGCCTTGAGCAACGCTAGCGGGAATATCTTTGGGTCCCTGGCAGGCACCAGCAAAGAAGATGCCGTCGGTTGGGCTATCGATCGGGCGAAGTTTAGGATGATATTCCATAAACCATCCACCCGGAGACTGTGCCACATTCAGGACTGAACTCATATGGTCCTGATCAGGCTGTGGTACAGCTGCCTGGTTGAGCATGACCATGTCATATTCGTGTTCGACTACACGACCGAGAGTGATGTCTTCTGATTTGATGAAAAGCTGGTGACTGTTCGGATCTTCGGTGATCTCTGCTGGACGCCCCTGGATAAATTTGATGCCGGCTTCACGCGCGCGGTCATAAAATTCTTCATAACCCTTGGATGGGGTACGGATATCAATGTAGTAAACCGAAATATCCATGTTCGGATTCATCTGTTTGAGCAAGAGCGCATTTTTGATAGCGTACATGCAGCAGAAATTAGAACAGTAGGGGTTATAGCGTTTGTCACGAGAGCCAACACAATTGATGATGGCTAACTTCTGGGGGCGCTGGTTGTCACTCGGGCGTATTACCATGCCATGTGTTGCACCAGCAGAATTATTCAGACGCTCCATTTCCATGGCAGTAATTACGTTCGGGAAGCGTCCATAGCCATATTCGGTCATGGGAGTGGGGTCAAAGTGACCAAAGCCGGTTGCGACCACAATCGCGCCGATATCTTCCTCGATGATTTTATCTTCCATGCTGAAGTCGATGGCTTCGAGCGCGCCGCAGGCGTCCACGCATTTGTAACAATGGATACAAGCATCCATGTCGATGTTGTAGACCAGGGGAACTGACTGGCTCATCGGAATGTAGGCTGCCTTGCGCGGTGCCAGGTTCATTTCAAAATAGTTTGGCACTTCCACAGGGCAAGCCTTGGCACAGGCGGCACAACCGTTACAACGATCAGCACGCACGTATTTTGCTTTTTCTCGCAGGGTGACTTTAAAATTGCCGACAAAGCCTTCGACTTTCTCGACTTCAGTATAAGCTTTTACTTCGATCAGGGGCTGACGCGCCGCGTCAACCATTTTTGGTGCGAGAATTCATATCGAGCAGTCCATTGTTGGAAAGGTCTTGTTCAGTTGCGCCATGACCCCTCCAATCGTTGGTTGTTTTTCTACGAGTACTACTGGTATCTTTTGTTCTGCCAGGTCGAGCGCAGCATTGATGCCAGCCACACCGCCGCCAATTACCAGGGCTTTCTTGGTAACTGGAACACTGATCATATCCAAGGGCGTCAGGAAAGAGGCTTTGGCAACTGCTGCTGCAGTCAGGTCTTTAGCTTTTTCGAGTGCGCCCTCGGGGTCATGCCCATGAGCCCAGGTGCATTGCTCGCGGATGTTCGCCATTTCCATCAGGAAAGGGTTCAAACCTGCTTCAGCCACGCAGGCTCGGAAAGTGGGTTCGTGCATGCGCACTGAACAAGCGGAAACAACCACACGGTTAAGACCGTACTTTTTGATATCTTCCTTGATCAGGCGCTGACCGCTATCGGCACAGGCGTACATGGTCTCTGCGGCATGAACCACACCAGGCAGCTCGCCGGCGAAATCGACCACCTTATCACAAGGGATCACACCAGCGATATTACTGCCGCAGTGGCAAACATAGACACCGATGCGAGGTTCGTCATCTGGCATCGCGCCTACATACTTAGTCTCATTTACTTCTTCACTCATTTAGGTTCCGTAGCTTTAGTAGGGATATCCAGCGTCTCGGCGATCAGTTTCTTGCGCGAACGCTGGGCAGTTTGATCTGGAGTGGTCTTTTTGAGGGCTTCTTTCGGGCACCATTTGACGCATTGCGGACCATCAGGTTCATCTTTGCACTGGTCGCAAATTTCTGCCAATGTGGTAGCTGGGTTGATTGAAATTGCGCCAAAGTCACAAGCTTCAATACACCAGGCGCAGCCATCACATTTGGTGGCGTTAACATCAATAAGGCCGGTGAGTGGGTCCTGGGTTAGGGCATCGCGCGGACAGACGATCACGCAAGGGGCGTTTTCGCAGGTTCGGCATGCGATGGCGGTGATGAGCACTTCGTCTACTCTCACGGTGCGGATGCGGCTGCGGTAGCTGTTATATTCACCTGTTTTCGTGTAACTGCACATATACTCACAGAGTTGGCAGCCCACACATAATTTGGGATCACATTCAATATAAGCGTATTTTGAAGTACTGGTATTTGCCATAATTCTCCTCTTAGACTCCAATTTCCTCAGCGACATCATCCATGCCTAATTTGATCAGATATTCTTTTGGAATCATCCCTTCTTCTGTCCAGTTTTTAGCTTTATAGTAAAGCTGTTTCAGGTATTCAAGTTCCTCATCTGTGGTGACTACACCAGCACCAGGACCTTTGGTAAAGGCATCGTGTTTCCAACGCCAGGGCAGATCGTCATCTTTTTGGGTCCAGCCCTCGCGAATATTAAAGGCTTTTTTAATATTTGTTGCGCGGATACCGATCAGGTCGACATCGTCATAACCGAAGTTCCAGCCAGTAGTGGCATTGATCAGTTGAGCAATGGCAGGCCAGGCGCCAGCGCGGTCGGCTTTGCCGGTGAAACTGCGTCGGATAAACTTGCAGAGCGGTAAAGTGTCGTAAACAGCGGCATATTCTTCTGATGCAGCAGCGACGTGACCACGGGTGGGGTCTACCGTCAAGCGATCAACTTCACCTTTCAGGTCAGGGTCATAAGCAGCAGACCGATTGTGGCAACCACCCCGTGTACCGGTTGCAAGACCTACAGCAAATGTTTTCGTAGAACGCGCATCATAACCAGCAGGCTCGAGACCCTTGATGTGCAGTGCCCATTTCCAGCTTTCGGTGCCTCGTTCTTCATCGATTTTTTTACTGGCGATTCGAACACCTTCCGCCAGCAAATCGCCAATGCCTTCGCGGTCGCGGATCATTTCAGCCAGCTTGACAGCGGAATCACCATCACCAAATCTTAGGGAAAAACCTTCTGGATGTGAATCGCAGACGAAGTCTTTATCAGTCAAGACACCCTTTTCATAACATTCCATGCAGTAACCAATAGTGACACCCATAGTGACTGTGTCCATACCATCGTGATCTGCAATCGTGATCAACTTGATGGCAGTACGCATATCGTTGACCCCAAGGTTGGAACTGTTGGCAAACAAGCTTTCATATTCGATACCAGTCATTGCTCCGGCGTATGGTCCAGTTTGGACGATCGACATCTGCTCGCAAGCAATCGGGCACTGGGCACAGGCAATCACCTTGACTTTGTGATGTTTATCCAGGTACTCACCGCTCACCAGTTCAGCGTCTTCGTAGACACCTTCCTGGAAGTTTCGGGTAGGTAAAACGCCGGACTTGTTTTGGGCAAGAAGACCTGTGGCAGTACCGTAAACCCGGTACTTCTCCGTGTCTTTGCCTTGGGCGGTTTTTGAGATGTCATAAGAAAGCTTGTTCAGGGTGGCAGGGTCAAAGACTTTGACGCCTTTCGTACCGCGAACAGAGACAGCTTTGAGTTTCTTGTTTCCCCAAAGCATGCCATGACCGGTGCGACCAAGTTGACGACCGTCATTAGTGACGTTGGCATAACGCACAAGGTTCTCACCGCAAGGTCCAATCGTGCAGGAGCGAATTTGGTCATCCCCGAGTTTTTCGCGGATGGCCTCCTCGGTTTCAAAGGTGCCTTTGCCCAAGAGGTAGGTAGCATCATTGAACGATACACGATCATCATCGATGAACAATTGCGTCCAAGTGTCACAGCTATTGTGCAGCACCACACCGTCCCAACCTGCACGTTTAAGTGCAACTGAGAACCAGCTACCGGAGAGGCTGTCGCCGATCACACCGGTAAGTGGTGACTTGGATGCCAGCCCAAATTTGCCACCTACGGGTACCGGAGTGCCGGTAAAAATTCCGTTGGCGAAGCAGATCGGGTTACCGTCTGAGAGCGGGTCACAACCGGGAACAATGTTTTCCCACAACAGGCGGGAGGCCATTGAGACACCGCCGATATAGATTTTGTACCACTCTTCGGGTTTGGTCTCGACCCAATTCTTTTTGGTTTTTAGGTCGATATGTAGAATTTTTCCACTGTATCCGTACATAATCACTCCTGTCTGGACATTAATTTAGGCGAGTCGGTATTGCTTACCTTAGAAAAGCAAAAACCGCTCCGCCTGGTGAAAACGTAAAAAATATTCAATATCATTACATCCAAAAGTATAACTCAAGACTGAAAAACCAGCTGAGATTCGACCCGGAATTTATATATAAAAGTTAAGATATTCTTATAATTTGACGTTTTTTCCTACTCAATCCTTGAGGGATATTGTGATTCTTAACCTACTAATCACACCAGTAATGTTAGCTGATTTATCTATTTTTTTTTTATCTTTTATTTGGAATCGTATGCGTAGATCATGTTGCGTTCATCAACCTGATCTACAAGTTTGTCGAAATGTGTAAAAAGAAAAAGTGTAGGATCATATTGTGTCAGCAGATGCCATCTTGTAAATTAAAAGGGCGGGCTTGGAACCCGCCCCTACGAATTACTATTTCCCATCTAGAAGGTTTGGATTTATCTCGACATGCTCAACTTGATCATTTCGCCTTTTTGGTCAAAGGTCATGCGGGCGAAGTGGTTATGCGGCATGGACTTATATTCGTATTGTTTCTTCAAAGTCACTACATAACGCTGGCTGGCTTTGAGGACATCGTATTGGTTGCGATGTTCCTCAACTTTATTCGGGTCAAGCGTGAAGTTTGAAAGTTGCGGGTTGATCGCTACAGTAGCATCGTCCAGACCGGGAAGATAATTTTTGATCACTGATTTGATCTGCCCCAATATCTCGCTGGGCATCTCATCGGCGGCTACAACCAGCTCTTCGGGCGAATCGCTGATGGTCTTCAGTTCAGGGGTCAAAGTCGGACGGATGGCAGGTTCAGTCACATCTTTGATGTTTTTAGCACTTGCCAATGGATCACCGTAAAGCACAAAGGAGAGTATAGTCTTTTGGTCTTCTCCATCCAGGTAGCCTTGATCAGAAGTCATTTTCTTTGCCAGCGCCAGTTTGGATTGCATCAGGGCATAACCCGCGGACTGACCATCGACAACCAGTTTCCAAAAATGCCAGGCAAGCAGATCTGCCGCGATCAGGGGCTTACTGACCGAGCCATAAGCGATGCAGGTGGAGCCGACAAAAGCGCGGGTGCCGCTGGCAAGGAAATTGAGCGCGTTCGATTCACTGACCGCTTTTTCGAGAATATTTGCGCCATAACATGCTTCACTAAAAACCAATGTTGGTGCAGAGCTGGTCGCGGTGAAGTTTCCTGGCACGATCGCCACTGGATATTCCGGACCTTGCTCGCGGCGAGTGAGATCTTTTTGCCCATACCATTCAGCAGCATCCTTAAGACCATGCAGGTTGAAATAAGCATATTTGGGATTGCTGGTTTGACCATTGAGCAGATTCGAGTTGGTCGTTGGCGGGGAGGTCCGTAGACGTTCTGCCCTGTCAATGGTTGAAAATACCAGCGAAGAAGGTGTCTTCCAAACCTCAGCAGAACATGCTAGGTTGTTGGATCGCTCGAAGCGGGTAGCAAATTGCAGCAGTGAGCGGTTTATGCTCTCAAACCAGCGTGCAAAGGGATTACTCTCAAGTGATTTCTTGGATTTGACTTTGACATCATATTCATTATTGATAAAACGTAATTGCTCCAACAAATATCCGGCATCATTTCCTTTTTCATCTGGCAGACGACCGACTGGCCACTGCTGGATGAAGTAGTTCTCATCAATTGTGGCATACGGGTTATCGGAAGGGACATTTACGTCACTGTCATCGGTTGGGTTTGGGAGCATGTGGAAGGGCACGATATCGTTCCCACCCACAACCAACAGTGCGCCGATCATCTCACCACGGGCTGCCAGGACCTTGTCCAAATCGGTCAATGACAGCTTTAACTTCCAGGCATCGGGTTGACTGATAGGGCTGAGACCGAACTCCTGGGTGCTTTGCGGGTCATCTGGGACGAAGACGCAGCTGTTCCAACCAGGCAGACTGACGATTTTCAAAGAAAGATCGCACATGGCATCGATGATCACTGCTGCCGTGTTTTCGCCATATTTCTTCACCAGGTTTTGGCGCGAGGTCAAGACTACATAACTGGGGAAACGCCCATCGGTGTGGATCAGTTCACCTTTTTTGACTTTGTTGGCGATTGTGGCGAAATCAGCTTCAATTTCCTCGATCACTTTGAGGGCTGCCGCTGTCTGGGGGTCTTGGGCTGGCTTACTTTTAGCGATTGAAGGTTCTTTCACTGGTTCAGGGGTATCCTGGTAATGTTCAGGTGGTACTGTGGCGATATCCCTGATAAAGAATGAACTGGTGGGAACTTCAGAGTAATCCACTGGTACATCTTCATCCTCATCACCTTCGTCGAAAACAAATGAGGACACCTGGCTGGCTAGTGTTGGCTGCTCATCAAGCAACTCACTGGCGAGTTTCTTGTTGGTCGGCAAATCTTCTTCACCAGTGCTTACAAATTCAGTGTTTGAAAGCACGTTCCAACCCAGTTCCGCAGCAATCGAGGCCGGAACGGGCAGGTCGAGGAAAACCTTGAGATCTTCAGGCCAAAGCGGTTTGAAATTGTGATTTGGTCCAAGCAGGCGGTTTACCACCTGTCCGCTGGCATCATGGGCAGCACTCCAGTGCAATCGTTCAACACCCAGGGCATCGTTTCCGTTTTGCAGATCAGCGATGGCTGCTAAAATCTTGATTTGGACACATGAAGACCAACGGGAAGAATAGATCCCGCTCAAGGTTTGCAGCAGGGTGTAATTGCGGTTATCCTGCACTATGCGCATATGGAAAATAGCAGGCAGCGCCACCTTGGGGTTGTGAGCTAGTGACTCCATGACTACTTTTTCAGCAGTAGCCAAATCACCGCTTTCGTAGGCATTTCGCGCCTGCACAAGGGCTGGCAACCAGGCAGCTTTGCTCGCAGAAACAGAAGTACCGCGCTGCAGGTAGGCTTTGGTCGCAGCGATATCCGGCTTACTTCCTCCGGTCAGGTTATCAAGGAGAGTCGCGGCTTCTGTGAATTCCGGGTCGAAGGAGAGTAACTTCTCCAGGTTGGAGGCTGCCATTTCAGTGTCACCCAGCTCTGCCAGGACAAGGGCGTACATATAGTTGACCAGTAAATCACCAGGATAGCTCGCCAACCAGATCAAGGCTGCCTGGCGCGCAAACTGATATTCACGGTTGATGATGGCTGTTTGCAGCAGCGTTAGGAATTTTCCCCGACGGACGATCAGAACTTCATCATTTTTATGGGTGGAATAAGATCTCATTTTCTTTTTGGTGCCTCCTGGAGGTTGTTTACCAGGTTCAGAGCGACGATCGCGGCTAATTGCCGGCGAATACTTTGATCTGAAGGGGATAGTTGGGCTGCCTGGCGCAGCATGGTTTCGGCATTTCTGTAATCGCGGCTTTCTTTATAAGCAGCTGATGCCTGAATATATGGTCGGGGATCTTTCCCGACCATATCGATGGCTTTATGATAAGTATCGATAGCGTTATTAACCTCACGACGATCCTGATAGGTCTGACCCAACTCGAGGTAGGCGTCTATCAGGCTGGGATCCAGTTTGATCGCTTTGCTCAAGCGGGAAACAGCCTGGTCGAGGTTACCTTGAAGTCGATCAACCTTACCAAGCAAAATCAGCGTTTGTGGATTGTTCTGATCGATGGAAAGGCTGTTCTGCAGATTTTTCTCCGCTTTTTCCAAGTCTTTGGCATTGATTTGATAGGCTGCCAACTGATTCAAAACTGAAGGATTGTCAAGGTTAGTTACAGCCAGGTTCTGCAGGGCGTTTAGAGCCCCGTGCGGGTTGGTGCGGTGATCGAGGTCGATGGAGAGCAAGTCGAAGGGAATCGGGTCTGCCACCACCGCTTTAGCTGCCTGGATGGTTAGCCTGGCGAGGTTCAGATTGTCGCTGGCAATCTCTGACTTTGCTTTGAGCATGAGAGCTTTGGGGTGGTCCGGTGATTGCTTCAACGCCTGATTCACAACCTGTGTTACCTGCTCAAAATCGTTCCTGACCAGATACGATTCTGCCATCGAGATAAAATATTCAGGATTCTCAGGTTCGAGTTGAGCAGCTTTTTGCCAGCATTGGATAGCAATCTGATGCTCACCTAATTGCTGGTTGATTCTGGCAAGCGAATCGAGCGCCTCTGGATTTTCCGGGAAGAGGTCCGAAGCTTTTCCAAAATAATCTTTAGCCGCATGGTAGTCTTTTTCCAATAATTTCACGTCACCCAACTGCTGCCAGTAATGTGCTGTTTTGGGGGAAATACGCAGCGCGTCTTCAAGGTGAGCAGCAGCTTCAGGATATAAACCAGCATCCAGATACATCGTTGCAGCAAAGGTGTGCCATTCTGGTTCATCAGGCCAAATCTGCAATGCTTTTTCCATCAACTCAGCCGCTTCCTTGGGTTGACTGCGTGTAGCAAATGCCTGGATCGCCAATAGAACGGGGTCTTGCGGGTATTTTTCGAGCAAATTCCGGGCAATAGCTGCGCTATATACCGGGTCTGGATGCAGGTTGAGAATCGCGTTCTGGGTCAAAACTTGAGGATCATCCTCATAAGCATTCATGATCGCGTCAATTCGCTCCGGGTTAACCAAAACTGAGAGAACCTGGGCTGCCTGACGCCCTGAATTGATCAGCTGGCTCATTTTATTTTCGTCATCCCAATGACCGTTGAAAACTGCCTGCCCGATTTTAAGTTCGGACATCAATTGTGAGGGTTTCAAAAAGCGCCCTGCAGAAGCTATTTGTTCTTCCATGAGTTCAGCCTGGTTTTGCTCTGTAAACAATTCAGGCGAATGGCGGGTGATATTCAGGAGTATGCAGTTGTTATGCTGACGGTAATTGTCGCCCAAATAAGCAGCCAAAAGCTGATTGGCGATCGGGTTGATACGAACAACAGCCAGGGCGCTCGCGAAACATTGATTTGCGGTTTGCCAGTCGAATGTTTCCCAGGCAGCAATTCCACAAGCCAGGCAAGCCCAGAGCCAATCAAAGTGTCGGGTGATGTGGAATGCCGTTTCTTGCTGGTGGAGAGCCTCTGCTTCAATAGCTGATCTGGCTGCTTCGAGATACTCGCTTGAATTTTGGGCTTCACCAGCCTGTTGGGCAAGTAATGCGCGAACTGCAAGGTTAAAAGAGGAATCAGGCTGATCTGCCAGGAAGTGCTCCCAAAGCATGGCAACCTTGGGGTAATCCTGCCCGATCATGGCATCCAAACAAAGCATTTGAACCAGGCGGTTTGTATTAGCTTTATTTTTAGTTTGCGAGGTGATGTAATCGAGAATTCCTTCGAGTTTCTGGTTGTTGCGCAGTGCCAAAGCCAATTCTGCCTGGGCTTCAACGAGCTCGAAGTTTTCGGGGTCGATTCGTTGAGCGAGGTCGGCGTGCTTTTGGGCTGCGTTGAGGTCACCGGTTACCCTTTCGAGTTGGATCGCCCGCAAGTAAAGCCCACTCACAGTATAGGAGAGGAAATCGGCAGAGCTTTGCATCTGTGCCTGGTCTGCGAGGCAGTCGTTATCACTGCTAAATTCCAATGCCTGGACCACTGGGGTGATCTTTTCCAAGGCAGGTAAAAATTGGCGGTTGGCAGTGAGCACATCACTGAGCAGAATTGGGTAGCAGGGGTGATTGCCCAGTGAGGCAGACAACTCCTGGGTCAGTTTCAAGGCAGCTGCCCCGTCTCCCAGCCGCAAAATAGAATAGACCAGGTCGCGTGTCTCCTGGAAATCAGGTGAAGGGTTGCCAGAAATGGCTCTCTGGACGATCGCTGAAGCTTCTTCCGGCTGGTCAAGATGTAGATAGAGATTGGCGACATCAACATATTCCTCGGTGGTAATGCCTTCAATCTCGAGCATGCGGTTGAGGGTGTTTTTCGTTTCCTCAAGGTCGTTCAAACGAGCGTATGTACGGGCCAGAGTGATGTAAAGGGTCTTATCTTCAGGTCGCAAATGAATAGCATCTTTCAGGACCTGGATAGCTTCTTTCTCGTTTCCTTGTTCACTCATAAATTCGCTGAACCAGAGCACATTTTCAAGGTCGGTTGGAGCGATTTGCAGGCAGGCACGAGCCGTGTTTAATGCCTCTGGCTTCACCCCGGAAGCGAGATATGCATCTGCCAGAACCTGGCGGGTTTCCAGATCGTCAGGATTCACCATCACCGCTTCCTGCAGTGATGCCAGGCTTATGTCATGCAGACCCAGGTTCAGGGCGGTTTTGCCAATCTGTAATTGCAGGTGGTGATAAGCTCGGGGCGATTTGGATTGGGGACTATCGAGCAATTTCAGGTAGCTTTCGTAAGCGGATTCATTGTTACCTACGGCGGCATTCAAATCGGTAGCCAACAAAGCCAGATCAAAATCCTGCTTCAATTTATCGCGGTTGATCAACAGCGCGTCCAGCAAGCTTTCCAAATCCTTCTGGTTGATTTCGGGGCGTTGTTTGTTCAAAGCGAGAAGGCAGTTCGCATAAGAGAGCAGAGTGTCTTCACGATGCAGCGAATTCCAGGCAAACTGTAACAATTGACGTGCACTGATGGGATCGTCCATGCCAAGGTAAGTTTGCCCTAACACCAGGGCTAAATCCGGGTCACTGGCGTAATCGCTTTCCAGGGGTTCGATGATATCCCAGGCGTCATTTGTGTAGCCCTGTTTCAACAGCGCGCTGGCTAATAGCTTGCGGACATCGACATCGTCCTGGTTTTGGGCGAATGCCTGTTTGAGAACTGCGATAGCATCAGTTGTTTGTTCATTTTCAAAATAGAGCTTGCCGAGCGCACTTAAGATTTGAGGATCGCCGGGAAAGGCAGCTTTAGCTTTTCGTAATGCCTGGGTGGCTTTTTCATTTTCACCCAATTCCGTCCAGATCCTTGCTAAGGAAAGCCAACTGGCTGGTTTTTCCGGCGCAACTTCTGAAGCTTGTTCCAGCAGTTCAACAGCGCGTTTCTTTTGACCCGAATTGATCAAGGCTTTGCCAAGGATGACCAAGGCTTCGCCGTCCAGTTGATCACGTGAGAGGAAATTTTCAGCAATCGGTATGGCAACTTCAGGTTTACCGGCTTTGATCGCAATATCGGAATAAATCAGCAGTTCCTCTCGCTGAGGTTGATCTGACTGGCTGATCAGTTCTGCGTATATTTCCAGGGCCTTTGGCTCCTGTCGAGTTTGCATATAGAGCCTGGCTAATTCTTTCTTATTGTTTTTGTTCTCAGGTTCAAAAACAGATAACAATGCTGAAGACTGGATGGCATCATCCAGGTTTGCCAGGCGTTGGTTAATATTGGCGGCAAGCCTGATCGTATTTAAATCGTTGGGGTCATCCTGGAGTGCTTTGCGAATAAATTCGCCTGCAGTTTTGTAACGTTTCTGTTCGTAGGCATATTCAGCTGCCTTTAGATTATCGCTTTGGAAATCGAACCGGGAAGATTGCATTGGCAAAGTTTTTCGTTGGAGAGCGTTGTCAAGGCCGGCCTGAACCTCAACGGACCGTTCCCGTAACTGGGGATAGCGCAGGGCAAACAAGGCATTCGTGGTCTCATCTTCACCCTGGCTCAGGAGGTCATAAGCAAAATCAACTTCATCCTGGCTGACTAAAAACTCAGCATATTGATTGCGGTAATCATCATTACCCGGCTCCAGTTGTAAGACCTGTTCCCAGGTTTTGCGGGCTTCTTCCGGTTCTGTTCGCTCCAATTCCAGTGCCATTTTATGCAAAATTGCTGCCTGGTTTCGGTTGATCGCCTTGAAAGCGAGGTCAAGAGCCCGGCGAGCCTTTTCAGGCTGCCCAGCATATTGGTACATGGCTGCCATATTTTGATAAGTCTCAACCGGGTGATCAGCTGCCTCGGTTTTGTTTTGGATCAAGAGGTTGTTTGCCAGCAACTTGAGGAACGAGTCAGAAACAACACCTTGCAGTTGGTTCAATACCTGGACCTGCAGGTGAAGGCTGGCGCTGTCAAGGAATTTTGCGATAAAGTCAAACTGTTCATTTTCAGCCAGGGGCAACTTTTTGAGTAGAGAAACAATACATTCTGCCATAGCCACTGAATCGGCGTCTTTCGTCATTGCTGCCAGTTCATCCAGGGCATCATCAAAATCCGGGCACAGTTTTGTCAGTACGACCAGGCTGGTGGACCAGGCATTCAGTCCAGTATTTCCCTCCAACAAGAATTCAACCAGCCCTTTCCAACCTGAAGTTTTGAAACGGTACTCGCGCATTGTGAGAGCGAGCAGGGCGGCATCCTTCAAGGTGGCAGGCTCTAAACCAGTCATGCGTACTGTTTCGAGGGTTTTGGCAGCTCTTTCGAGCAGATCTGCAGGCAGGGGTGTGAACAGATCGCTGAGATCTTTGTCTATCAGGCTTTCGTCCAACAGGAATAGCGACACCACAGCTGGGTGCCATCTTTCCGGGTCGTTACCGGCGAAATCGTACCAGGTTGAAGGAAGCGGATGAAGATCCAACTCCCGCCATAGTAACAAATTCTCGCGGTATGCCGCGATCAGTTTCCGGCTGGTTTTCTGGTTAAAACGTGAACTGAGCTCTTTGAGCAGCCAATCTATCGCCATCTTTTCTCCTTCTCGTCAGTCAAAATTATGGCATTACTCCCGTATATGGTTTAATGAAATAGTAGGCTGCTGCAAACAAGACCAGGCTGAGGAAAACAAGGAAAATCCCGATGCCGGTATTTGATTTTGCCAGGTCATTCAAGGAACCAATCAACAAGGAGGCATTACCAACCAAACCGGAAACGCCATCCGTGATACCTTTGTCAGCCAGCTTTGTGGTGGCATCGGCAATGGTTTGAATGTTGCGACTCATCGCCTGTTTTGCCAGGATAAAAATACTTAAAACCAGGCAGACAATGCCCAGTCCAAATAAGACCGCTGCTACGATTACTACAATTTGAATTCCGCTTTCAAACATAAAAAACCTCCACACAGATATCTGTTGGAGGTTAAGGTGCAACTCCTATGCCAAAGGCAGGGGCTGCTGACCGATTTTGGAAACGGGGTTGGAAATATCGAGGGGCAGATGACCGATGTCAATCGCTGCATCGTCGCAAAGTAAAACTGCTCGCTCCATCGCGTTGCGCAACTCACGAATGTTGCCTGGCCAACTGTAATTGACCAGAGCTTCCATGGCTTTGGGAGTGACATCGAGAATATTTTTACCCATGCTCATATTGTATTGCTGCAAAAAATAACCTACCAGGTCGGGAATATCTACTTTTCTTTCGGCTAATGAAGGCAGGTCAAGGTCGACGACTTTGAGACGGTAGTAAAGATCTTCCCTGAATTCGTGTTTCGCGATCATTTCCTGCAGGTTGCGGTTTGAAGCTGCTACAACCTGCACATCGACGTTGATAAGAGCAGTACCGCCAACCCGGCGGAATGAGCGTTCTTCCAAGGCGCGCAGAAATTTTGCCTGCAAATCCATCGGCATCGAAGAAATTTCATCGAGGAAAAGAACGCCATCATCGGCAATTTCCATCAAGCCGTTGCGTCGATGGGTGGCGCCAGTGAAGGAGCCGGCTTCGTGACCAAAAAGTTCTGATTCAAACATCGTCGATTGGATGGCAGGGCAGTTGACATCAATAAAGGGTTTGCCAGCCCGAGGTCCACTCTCGTGAATATAGCGGGCGAGGACCTCCTTGCCGGTTCCAGTTGGACCGGTGATGAGGGAGGAAACAGAAGCTTCAGCTGCACGCTGCGCCAATTCGACGATGGCTTTCATTTGAGGAGTTTTTCCGACGATGAACTTATCCAGACTGGCTTTGCCGCGCAGGTGGTTCAATTCACGGCGCATGGCAACCATTTCTGAGGCGCGTTTCACAGATTTTTCCAGTTCGAGCAGATCCACTGGCTTTTCCATAAAATCCTGGGCACCGTTTTTCATAGCTTCCACCGCCATACCAACTTCGCCATGGGCAGTAACTATGATCACCTGGGGTCTACGGGGCAGACGGGATGTTTCAGTCAACAAGTGCGGACCATAACCGTCTGGCAGCCGAACATCAAGAATGATGATATCGGTTCCATCCTGGCTGAGAATCTCGCGGGCTTCTGCAAGGGTGCCAGCTTCCTGGACCTCATAGCCCTTGGTTCTCAAGAACTCTGAGACGACCATTCGAGCAGTTTCTTCGTCATCAACAACTAATACCGATGCTGTCATTAAAATCCCTTCTTATGCCCTGGGGAGCAGTACGTGAAACACGCTGCCTCCAGGAACACTTTCAACATAGATGTTTCCTTCATGAGCTGTGACAATTCGCTTGGTTATTGCCAACCCAAGCCCGGTTCCAGTCGATTTGGTCGTCAGGAAAGGCTCAAAGACGTGTTCAACCACGTCGTCTGGAATGCCAGGTCCGGTATCGGCGATGATTATCTCACATTGTGGTGGCTTGATTTGGTCTGAGGCTGGAACAAGTTTGATGTTCAGGCTGCCACCATGCTCATCCATGGCTTCAATGGCATTGCTGATCAGGTTCACAAAGACTTGCTCTATTGCGCGTGGATCTGCCTTGACCAGTAGCCTTTCTTTTGGCGCGGAGAAATTGGAGGTGATATCCAATTTTTTCATACGCGGATCCCATTTGTCAAGAATAGCTGGGATCAGGATGGTAAGGTCCACCGGTTGAATCTGGTATTCGACCGGTTTCGAGAATGTGAGCGTCGATTGGACCAGGTGCGTCAGGCGCGAACAATCATTTTGCAGGCGCTCGACGAGCCCGGCATAAGGAGCGTCAGGACTCATTTTCATACCGAGAAACTGTAACCCGGTGGCAAGACTATTGATCGGATTTTTGACCTCATGGGCAAAAATGGCAGTCACCTCACCCAGAAAGGCGCGTTGTTCAAGCAGTTGGGAGTGAGCCCGAATCTTTTCGCTCTGGCTTAAATCCCGCAAAATCAAGACAATACTGCGCACTACGCCATCTTCTTTGACTGGCAGGCATAACACCTGGGCTGGAAAACTGGTTCCCTGGCGGGTATTCAAGTTGAGGTTGTGCCCGACAAGGGTGGGTTTGCCCTGTTGGGCGTTGTTATAAAGTGTCTGGAGAGTTTCATTCCCGATCAAAACCATTTCTGCACGCTGTTGAAAAACTTCGTTACTGGCATAACCCAGCATTGATTCTGCCGCGGGATTGAGTTCTGTGATGCGCAGGTCAGGGCTGAGCAAAACAATACCTTCGTCGAGGTTATCGGTAACAGTCTGCTGAATTCGCGCCAGCTTACGGATGTTGCGCATAGAAGAACCGACTTGTTCCAGTGTGGACAAGTGTTTGAAGGAAGTACTGGTGTGGACACCGAGCAAGGTCAGGTAGCGGAGGGTCTCGTTATCGGGTACCAGCCCGAAACCACCGGCTAAAATCAGTCCCTGTAATTTGTCGTTGATCAACAGAGGAATGCTAAAGAGGTAGGACGCTTGAAGTTCCTGGGCGATCTCCTCAAAAGAGGACAACGTCGGCTTACCTTCACGCCACAAAACGGTCGATTCCAATTTTGATAGCTCGTCCATTTTAATATCTTCAGGATAGTATTGGGCGATCTCAGAATTGTGCTCATGGGAAAGTTTGAGGGTTTCTCTATGGCGGCGATAGACCAAGACAAAGTCAGCCTTGCAGGTTTTGGCGATGATCATCACCACCAGTTGAAAAAGTGCGGCTACCGTTGGTTGTTCTGCCAATTGGGTCAGTAATTTCAGATTGTCGTAACGATATTCCTGATCCAGCAGATCTTGCCTGATCAGGTTTTCCTCCTGCATGGCTGAAAAAACCAGGACAACTACCTGGTTGGTGGCGCTTAGTGAGTGAACTTTTAGGAGAACTGGCAGCAATTCTCCGCTCGCAACCTGGAGGTCAATTTGCCTGGCATCCTCCGGATTGGGGTTGGTATCGGGTTCTTCGGGGATCAATGCAGACAGCTTGAGCGTTTCAATATCATTTTTGGAGTACCCGCTCAAGTTAATAAATGGTTGGTTTGCCAGAAGGAGTTTGTCTTTTGAACGCAGGTAGACAACTGCTGGTTCAGCAATCAGCTCCAACAGAGCTGATTGCCTTAATATCTGCAAATCACCTGCAAGAGTAGAGTCATTCGAAATACCCAGGGTCGATCGGTCCACAACCCGCCTGCTTAATTCTTCGATTTGGAACGCAAATGGGCTGGCAGGATGCCTTCCATGGAACGATACTTGGCAACTGTCCGCCGTGCAATTGAAATGCCGTCCTCTTCCAACTTTTCCTTGATCTCGGAATCACTGAGCGGATGGTCTTCAGCTTCGATCATCTCTTTAATAGTGGTTCTGAGTGAGAGACTGCGGTCGAAAAATACTGCCAGCGGCACAATCTTCTTGTTTGGAAGTTGGATGGTTTTGCCAGAGACAGCTCGTGAAATGGTCGATTCATGCAAACCAAGTTCCTCCGCGATTTTGGCACGGGTCAACGGGGCCATATTCTTATCCCCACCGATAATGTAATTTTTTTGAATGACCACCAGTTGTTCCATAAGCAGCTTCATGGCGTTCGAACGCTGTTGAATGCATTTGATCAGTAGCGAGGCTTTTTCGATATCCTCTTTCCACTCACCGGCGTGTTCTTCATCGACGGTTTTGAGCGTTTCCTTGAACAATTGGTTCACTTTCAACGTTCCCCTTACTGGCAGTATGATCTCGACGACCAGTGGATTGGCTGAATTGTCGTTCAGATGATAAATGAGCACGTCTGGTTGGTG
>ENA-UOOH01000125-UOOH01000125.1-fermentation-metagenome-genome-assembly--contig:-NODE-125-length-90430-cov-5.633682_pt1 | contig 90430 bp, 89 predicted proteins | sample MGYA00245778_ERZ724025 | MGnify/ENA primary metagenome ERZ724025 (study PRJEB28704, sample SAMN03018313) | fermentation metagenome | biome: anthropogenic terrestrial biome; feature: soil; material... | reverse complement strand
TTAGTTTATATCAATAAGGGGGTATGGCTCAAACTCAATTAAGGGGCTTAATAGGAACGCCAAGGGTATTTTCAACAGCGACCGGTTCTCCGCCTACGGCAAGCTTGTAACTCTCATCGAGGGATTGGTCAGGGCGCTCTGCTGGGCCCATTTCCGCCGGGATTTCGTCGATGCCGGTAAATGTCTTAATGCTCTCAAGGCCTGGGAGGATCTCTGGGTGGCCAGGATCGCTGAGATCTACCGCCTTAACTATGAGCGGCTGGCTGTCGTGAATGGACCGGCGCCATTTGCCGCTGCTCAATTGAAACTGGAAAGCGCCTTGGAATCAATGCTGAAATTGATCCGTAACGAACTGGCGGAGCCCGGCCTGCACCGGCAACAACAGAAGGTGTTAAATAGCGCTCTGAAGCACTGGGATGGGCTGACGGTCTTTGTCGATAACCCCTATATTCCCATGGACAATAATTTGGCCTTATCCTCAGGATTAGAAAATCCTCAGATTTGGGTGGAAGCCGCATAAAACATAGGATATAATGCTAAATCATTAGGATTTTATTAGTAACTGGCGATACTGAAATTACCAAAAACTTAGCAAGGAGGTAGTTTCATGTATCGGAATTATGAAAAAGCTGTAAGCAGGGTAATGGATTACCTTGCCAGCAACAATTACACTTCAAGCATCGTATATACACATCTAAGATGTTATCGGTTACTTAAGGAATATTTAGAATCAAAGGAAATGCCGTATTCACGGGAACTGGCTCTACAATGGCTGGATTCTGTTGCTCCAGGGACGTGCAATTCCACTTTCAAAAATTACCGACTAGCTCTATCCAGGGTAAATGACACCTTTAACCATCACGAAATCAGTAATACCAAAAGTGCATATGAGGCCGTCCAGAATTACAAGCATCTGAACCAATGGTGCAAAGAACTATTGGATGAATTTTTAGTAGCACTCTCAAAAAGCCATGGCTCAGCTTCGATTCAGGAACACCGCATTTCAGCTTCCAGATTTTTGGACTATCTGTCTAGGTGTGGTGTAAAAAGTACCACTGAAATTAACCATTCAATAATGAGGGACTATTATCGGAATGATCTTCATAAAACTCAGAAGGTAAAAGACCATTACAACAGTCTGATCAGACATTTCCTTATGTATCTTGCAGACAGAAATATGGTTAGGGGATCCATTCCATTGACTTTGGATAAATTTATCCTTCAACGGTTAGTTCTGATTCATGAATTGCCGCCAAGTGGCAGGGAGGCTTTTTATGTCACAGGGCAGCCAGACTGCATGAATGCTTCGGAATTTCACTCAAAAACACTTATGCTTGGAAACACCTACCTGGAACGTCACCGTTATTCTGCAACAATGAGAAAAGCATTCCGTAAAACATGGAATGAATTGTTTGTTTTCTTGGAAGCCAACGGGCTTGATTATTGCCAGGAAACTGCACTGTACTGGGCACAATATATGCGCTACTATACAGTCCAGTGGAAAACATTCCGACGTGCAGTTAAAATATTTGAGCAGTTTCTGAATACTGGCGACATCCAGCCAGAGATCGTATATACATACCAGAGGGATAAAGCAGAAAATCTGCCTGAATGGTGCCGTGATGAATTTAAAAGCTTTATTCAGTGTAAGTGCCGGGAAGGACTTGCTGCGTCAACAGTCCAGATGTATAGATCTTCCTGCTTGCGTTTTTTGGGATATCTTGGCCAGGTTGGGATTACTGCTTGGGATATGATAACCCCGGAAATGATAAAGGACTTCCACCTTTCAGATCCGCATACAACACCAGAAGCAAGGAATGCATATGCAGCAAAGTGCCGGGGATTCTTGGAATACTTGGCCGTCAAGGGACATATTCCATCCACACTGAAGCTGGCATTATCAAATGAGTCCGCGGCCCGCCTGGATATCATAAGAACTCTTGATGAGCATGATATTTCTGCTATTTATGAATTTAAAGCCTATGCTAAGACTGGTCTGCAACTGCGGAATACTGCAATGATCATGATTGGTTTACGGATGGGTATCCGTGCTTCTGAAAATTGTCGGATGTCTCATGGAAACAGGAAACCATTTCCATCCAACAGGCTAAGACGGATAAGTTTCTGAAGCTTCCAATGCCAACCGAAGTAGGCAACAGTTTATTCAGATATATCATGGACGGGCGTCCGGAAACTTCTTCCGATTACATGTTTATTACACACAGGGTTCCATACGGAAGGCTGGAAAAAGGGGTATGCGCCAGGGCGTTGAAAAGGGCCCTGGGTAACGACCCACATGGCTTTCATGTTACTCGGAAGACCTTTGCATCACGGATGCTTATTAACAACACGAATCCCACGATGATAGCAGAAACATTAGGACACAGCGACAATTCCACGGTCATGACATACCTTTCAACTGACGGAAAATCAATGCGGCAGTGTGCCATTTCACTGGAAGGAATCGAAGTGAAAGGGGGCCTGCTGTCATGAACCAGATCCGCTATCATTATGAAAGCGCCTTCGCTCCTTATATTGAGGGACTTATCAGACAGAAAAAAGCTGACGGCTTTATCTACGATTATGAAGCTTACATCTTGAAAACTTTTGACCGCTTCTGCCTGGACAATGGATATATTAATCCGCTGATAACCCGTGATATTGCCATGAAATGGGCCCTCCAGAGGGAAAGTGAAGGAATCAATTACCGTAATCAGCGGGTATCGTTTCTGCGGCAGCTTTCCTTATATATGAATTCAATGGGGAAAAACAGTTACATTCCACGCTTCACACCATCGGAAGCTGTTACCGTTCCACATATTTTAAACCGGGAAGAATTACAGTCATTATTTGAGGCAGTTGACACTTATCTCCCGGAGAATCCCAGGTGGCAGCGCCTTTCCATGGAATATCAGTTACTGTTCCGGTTGTATTACTGTTGTGGGATGAGGCTTGCCGAAGGGTGCAACCTTGAAAAAAAGGATGTTGATCTGGAAAACGGTATTCTTACCATAAGGCAGTCAAAGGGCAGAAAAGACCGTCTGGTGTACATGAAAGATGATCTTACAGTTTTATGCCGGAAATACCTGCAGAAGATAACCAGCCTGTTGCCGGATACCATCTGGTTTTTCCCGGGGCGTACTCCGGAAAGACATATCCGAAAAACCAGTATTGACAAAAAATTTAAGCAGTTATGGGGAATGACGCCATATGCAGGCAGATGTGATAAAGAGCCGACTGTCCAAGCATTACGGCATACCTTTGTGGTAAACCGGATGAATGAATGGATGGCGGAAGGGATTCCACTGGATGTGATGATGCCGTACTTAAGCAGATATCTTGGCCATTCAGGGATGGAAGACACCATGTATTATTATCATCAGGTAAGTGATGCATTCCGGGTGGTACGGCAGAAAGATATGATTTCAAACAGGGTCATACCGGAGGTGGTTCCTTATGAAGAATAGAATCATTCCCGGAGGCACTCTGTTCTTTTCCATGACATTAGAGTTCCTTGAGACATATATGCCAAGACAGCTTGGAAGGAGTCCTGAAACCATTAAGTCGTATCGAGATTCCCTCACGATTTTCAGGCGTTACCTGTATAATGAGAAGAAAATATCCATGGGGAAATTCCGCTTCGAAGACTGTACCCCAAAGCTGATACAGGATTTCATCATCTTCCTTAAAGAATCAGGAAACAGCCCGGGCACATGTAACCAGCGTCTGACTGCACTTAGAACTTATATCTGGTTTGCGGCAGACAGGGACATTGCGCTGCAGTCAACAGCACTTGACATTTCGAGAATCCCACAGTGCAAAGTTCCTAAGAAAGAAAAAGAAACTTTGTCAGAAGAAGCATTAAGATGCATCCTTCTGCAGCCCCGGAATACCAAGATTGGCATGCGCGACAGAGTTATGATGATCCTGCTTTATGATTCTGCTATTCGTCTTGATGAACTTCTCAGCCTTACAGTACAGAACTTGATGCTGGATGGCAGCGATCCTTATATCAGGCTTAACGGAAAGGGTAATAAAGAACGGATTGTGGCAATTACTCCTAAGACAGCCGATCACCTTCAGCAGTATCTAGGTGTATTCCATCCAATTGTAGACAGGGATGCTTATGTCTTCTACACGAAGATAAAAGGTAAAACAGGAAAAATGTCCGAAGGAAATGTTGAACGCTTCCTTCAGCAGTATTCCAGGCAGGCTAGAAATATTTGCCCGGAGATGCCAGAAAAGGTCTATCCCCACATGTTTCGGAGGACAAGAGCAACCGATTTATACCAGAATGGGGTGGAATTAGCCCTCATATCCCGGATACTGGGGCACGCGTCCATAGAAACGACGAAAATCTATGCGACTCCCTCCCTGGAAATGCTTCGAAAAGCGATTAAATCGGTGGAAACACCTGAGCAGGTTCAGGAAAAACCATTATGGGAAAACTGCAGCGAAGAAGATATGGCAAAGTTGTGTGGCCTGCGTTAAATAAATCCATAGGTTTTGGGTGGAGCTTCGAGGATTTATGCGGCTTCCGCCCAAACCTGAGGATTTTCTAATCCTGAGGATAACGCAAGATATCCTAATGTTAGGATTTTTGGCCGAGCGCATGTTAAGGCCAGCGGCATTGGGACGCAAAAGCTACTATGGGACGCATTCCGCATGGAGTGATGATCGACCGCTATCACTACCTTGGTTACAAACCCCTGCCGGGCGCCCAGATCCGGTATCTGATCAACTCACCGGCAGACTATCTCTGCGCCATTCGCTTTTCCGCCGCAGCCTGGAAGGTGGGGCCAAGGGATTCCTGGATCGGCTGGAGCGCAGAGCGCCGGGTTCAAAATCTGCATCTTGTGGTTGATAACTCCCGCTTCCTGATCCTGCCCTGGGTGCAATGTAAACAACTTGCTTCCAAGATCCTGTCTCTTTGTGTTAAAAGGTTGCCAATTGACTGGCAGGAGGTCTATGGCTACAAACCGGTACTCTTGGGGACTTTTGTTGACAAAGAGCGTTTTGCCGGAACCTGTTACAGGGCAGCCAACTGGATCCATGTAGGTTCCACCCAGGGTCGAGGTAAGCTGGATAGGCTTCATGAATACAAATTGCCGGTTAAGGATATCTACCTTTACCCTCTCAATAAGAACTTCCGCATATTTCTGGTGTAATCTTACCTGTATAGTTGGGCGCATCTTTCCAAGGGGCGCCTTTTTTTGTTATAGTGATTAAACGAGGTGGCCGGCTTGAGTTTACTAAGTTACGAATGAATTTAGCAATTCACCCGGAATTTACCGGATTGGAGATGTTGGGCGATGAAACTGACTCAGGAAGACGTGGCTTTGTTCTATGACGTTTTCTTCAAACTGATTGATTATACCAATGACAAGAGGGAATTCTCAATTGACCATTGACCACGGATTATTTCCAACAATGCCCGGGAATCTGCTTCTTCAGCAGACAAGCTGGTAATATACAATTGGATATCTTTCTTCGGGTTTTCGCCGTGCAAGTCCCGTTTTGCGTTTTTTCGCCAAGTGTATAACGTTGTTACTGGAATTCCCAGCTTCTCTGCGGCCGCTGTCGGCCCAATTTCGCAGGATAATTTGATGGCTTCTTCTTTGAAGTCTTTGTCATACTCTCGCATCTGGATTACCTTCTTTCTTTATGTGATATTTTTTCCAGAATTACGAGTTTTCTGACTCAACTAAAATGATACTACTCCAAATTTCACCTTTTGCTGAAAGAGGAGCAGACGGCGGCTTATTCAGTGGAAATCTGGAAGCGGTTCCGGAAGTGGGGCGGCATTCCCACCGGCATCACCCAGAATGTGAAGGATCTCCTGTCCTCCCGCGAGATTGAAAACATTTCGAGAACAGCGACTTCATCTATATGCTCAATCAGGCTGGCGGCGACCGGCAGATTTCAGCCAAGCAGCTCAATATTTCACCGCATCAGCTTTCCTATGTGACCCATTCAGGGGAGGGGGAAGGCTTACTGTTTTACGGCAACGTCATCCTGCCCTTTGCCGACAAATTCCCCAAGGACACCGAGCTGTACCGCATGATGACCACCAAGCCGGGGGAGATTGAGAGCGAGACGCATAGAGCATCTCTTGACCAAGTATCATAATTATGATAATGTTTGGATAATAAAAGGAGGTGTTCCTATGCCTCAGATCAGGCCAATCTCCGATCTTCGGAATAATTTCACCGAAATCTCCCGTATCGTCCATGAAAGCAAGGAGCCGGTTTTCCTGACCAAGAACGGCTACGGCGACATGGTGGTTATGAGCATTGAGCAGTACGAAGCCCTTCAGACGGCAAAGCGCATTGATTCCGCGTTGTTGGAGGCGCAGCAGCAGGCCGAGTCTGACCCTGTCCGCCTGGAATTCGACGAGGTTTCCGCCTCTCTGCGCAACAGGCTTGCAGAAAAGCTGGGCCAAACCAATGCGTAAGGTGGTCATGCTGCCCGTCGCAGCACAAGACCTTGCGGACATTGTGGAATATCTTGCGCAGTTTTACGAAAGCACCGCGCTGCGTCAATATGACCGCATTGTTGAAAAGATTAAGGAGTTGCCCCGTTTTCCCGAAAAGTATGAGGCTTATAGTGCGGGGCAATACCGGCTGACATACCGCAGAATGCCGGTAGACAGCTATCTTGTATTCTATGTCGTGCTGGAGGATACGATTGAAATCCACCGTATCCTGCACGGCAGCCGGGACATCAAGCGGTACCTGAACACCGGCATATAGGCGATGCTTATCTGAAGGAGCAGGCCAGACTCCGTTCTTGGAAAGATGTTACCAAAGAGAAAATTCATATTGTATCCAAAAGGAGCTCCCAATATGCCTACAGAAACAAGGCTATTGCCTGACATGTTTTAATCATAATAAATAGCGACCCGTCCACTGCGGCGGGTTTTTTCATGCCCCCAAATAGGAGGTGATAACTTGATTAACCGTGAAATACAGCAGGAAACAACACAAACACAACGGACAGAACAACAGGAAGATATGCGGCAGGAAATCCCCGAGCGCCCGAAAACGCCGTCAATCTCTGAGCAAAGGGACAGGCCGCAGCAGGAAGCTCCTAAGCAGACCGGCAGCGACCACCGATACCATAAGAAAAAGCGGCCAAGCGGAAGTGCGGCCCTAACGGGGCAACAACCTACAGCGCCACTGCAATTCAAACTACAGTGAGGTATCGGTAGACGTAGCCGCCCCAGGTGAAAATATCCTCAGCACCACCCCGGGCGACAGGCACGGCACCAGCAGCGGGACATCTCAAGCAGCCGCCTTTGTTTCGGGGGAAGCGGCGCTAATCCTGGGTGCATACAAAAATGCAAGCGCGGCGGGGGTCAGGCAGGCAATCATAAAACCCTCCGACAAATTGCCCGGCCTGGCAAATAAAGTAGCCGGCGGCAACAAAATTAACTGCGGCAGTGCCGTATCATCATTCGTTCCGGCCAGCAGAGAAAAGTTGATCTGTAAAAATAATAATTCAGTCACTGATTCAGTATATGGAAACGGATTTATCAGCGATTTTGTAAATGGCGATAGCACAGTACCATAATTGCTGCCAGGTAAAATGTATGAGGGTGTCATTTTCACAAAACATTTACAAAGCACTCTTTGAAACACTTTTCCCGGCCTGCCTTGCGGCTGCCGATTGAGAGCAAGCCCCAATCCGGACTTACGCTGTCAGCGCCTCCAGCCGGTCCAGCAGTTGGGAAAACAGCTGGAGCCCTTCCTGCACCGGACGGGGCGTGGAAAGGTCAACACCGGCTGTTTTTAACAGGTCCAGCGGGTAATCGGAGCCACCTTTCTTCAGGAAGGAGATGTAGTTAGAAAGCGCAGGCTCACCTTCCGTAAGAATAAGCCGGGTGATAGCCGCAGCCGCGGAAAAACCTGTAGCGTATTTATAAACGTAAAAGGCAGAGTAAAAGTGGGGGATCCGGGCCCACTCAAGGGAGATGTCTTGATCCACAACCATTGCAGGTCCGTGGTAATCGATGTTTAGCCGGTGGTAAAGCTCACTCAAATAATCGGGCGTGAGAGCTTCCCCGGTCTCAACTCTTTGGTGAATAATCTTCTCAAATTCGGCAAACATGGTCTGGCGAAACACTGTCCCTCGAAACTGCTCCAAATAATGATTGAGCAGGTAAAGTTGTTTATCCCGTTCGCCAACCGTCTGAAGCAGGTGTTCCATGAGCAGGCACTCATTAACGGTGGAAGCCACCTCCGCCGTGAAAATTTTGTAGTGGGCGTAAATATAGGGTTGCTCTGTATGCGAGTAATAAGAATGCATGGCGTGTCCCATTTCGTGGGCCAGGGTAAAGACGTTGCTTAAATTGTTCTGGTAGTTCATTAAAACATAGGGGTGGGTGCCGTAAGGACCCCAGGAGTAGGCGCCGCTGGATTTGCCCTTGCTTTCGCAAAGGTCTAACCAGCCCGTTTCAAGGCCCTTTGACATGGTTTCCACGTAAGGCTTGCCCAGGGGAGCCAGCCCCTCCCTGAGCATGACAGCTGCTTCCGGGTAAGGGATTTCCCACAGGATATCCTTCACAACGGGGACATGCAAGTCGTACATGTGCAGTTCAGCGACCCCAAGCAGCCTTTTACGCATGGCTGTGTAACGGTGCATCAAGCCGAGGTGTTCCCGCACCGTTTGAATTAAATTGTCGTAAACTTCCGAAGGAATGTTGTCCTCAAAAAGAGAGGCCTGCAGAGCCGAGGGGTATTTGCGTGCCCGGGCGTAAAAAACATCCTTCTTGACGCTGGAACTAATAGTGGCAGCCAGGGTGTTTTTCAGCCCCCTGTACGAACTGTAGAAGGCAGTGAAGGCCTCCCGCCGCATTCTGCGATCGCTGCTTTCCAGGAGCCGGGTGTACCGCCCATGTGTAATTTCCACCCCTGTTCCTGTTTCGTCCAGGATAGTAGGAAAGGTAATATCGGCATTATTCAGCATCCTGAAAATAGAGTCCGGAGCCTGAATCACTTCCCCTACCTGGGCAATAATTAATTCCTCGGCCGGGGAAAGGATATGCTCTTTTTGCCGGCTGATCTCCTCCAGGGCGAAATCATAAAGCTCAAGACCTGTTTCCTGCCGGCGATAGCGCTCCAGGACTTCCGCCGGCAGGGCCAGGATTTCCGGAACCATAAAGGAAAGCGCCGCCTGGATCCGTGCCACCAGGCTCTCCGCCCGGTCCGTCAAAGCCTGGTAGAACGTGTTGGTATTGTCCTCATCCCGGCGCATTCGCGCATATACGAAAACCTTTTCATTCAATTCCCGGAGCCGAGCAGCCAACTCCAGTGCTTCCAGCAAGGTTCGGGCCGACTGCCCCAGCCTGCCTCTGTAAGACTCCACCTCACCCGCCATGTTCTGAGCTCGCTGAAAATCCTGTTCCCATTCTTCGTTGCTCTCGTAAACATCCTCCAACTGCCACTTATACTCGTCCGGAATCTCGTCCCGGCCGGGCAGGCTGCCTTTTCTTTCCACAAGATTAACCCCCCATGCCTAAATACCGATTATATATTTATAATCTTATAACATTCCTTTTATGTACTGGTAAGCCTAACTGGTGTGTATGAATATGGACCGGCTGGACAATCTATCTTTGAGGTGATGAAAAAATGAAGAAATGGCCTTGTTTTGACTGCCGGCATTTTGACACTTTTGACAGCCATGAAGAAGACGAATTAACCTGCAAAATCGGCCGTTCGGTCACCCAGATGAACTGCGATTTCAGGGAACCGTTTTCAATCGAATCCTGCAGATTAAGCTAACCAGGAGGATGTCCTATGCTAGAAAAAGAACAGTGCTTCGATAACCCGGAAAACAGATGCCCGTTGTTCGAAATCTTTTCCACTTCCAAAGAAGTGGGATCAGGTGAAACGGAATCAGAGGTAGGTCATTAGTACCCGGCGTTGCCGGGAGCTTTTTTTTCGGTGGGTATTAAAGGGCGCAGGAAAATCAGTGCCCCATTTGGAGCGGGCAACGCGCCCGCTCCCATCATAAAACCAGAATATACATTAAACTGGAATAGAAGGTATTCTATAAATGCAACTAAGAATCCTTCTCATCCAGGTATTTCATCAAAGCCATGTGGTATTCTTCCAAAACCCCCAGGGTAACCCTTATGTTATCGTTGATCATTTCGTTTAAGACCAAGTTTGTTTTTCTTGACACTTCCATATCGGCTTCACTTTGCATAATCTCATTCAGTTTTTTGTTTGTTTCCTGTACCACATTAAAACCGATCCGGCTAAACGCCTCTTTAAAATCAAACTCCAAATTTTTCACCTCCTCTCCAGGAAAGGAAACCTTCTTAAAAAAGAGCAACTTACTCCTTTCACCTGTGTACAGGTTAGCAGGAAAGAAGGGGTAAATCAAGGAAGTTCTTGGGGAGAAGGGTCAGACCCCGGAGCCCCTTTAAACTGGCTTTGATAAAGGTCGGCATAGAAACCGCCCCCGGTAAGAAGCTCGTTATGGCTGCCCTTTTCAATAATGCTTCCGTTGTTCATAACAAGGATCAAATCGGCGTCTCGAATTGTGGACAATCTATGGGCGATAATAAAGCTTGTTCTTCCTTTCATTAAATTGCCCATTGCCTTTTGAATGAAAACCTCCGTCCTCGTATCAACGCTGCTGGTAGCCTCGTCAAGAATAAGAATTGCCGGATCGGCAAGGATAGCCCGGGCAATGGTCAAAAGCTGCTTTTGACCCTGTGAGATATTGGAAGCCTCTTCATTGAGTATGGTGTCGTAGCCATCGGGGAGGGTCCTGATAAAGTGGTCGGCATGAGCCGCTTTTGCCGCCCGGATAATCTCCTCAAAGGTGGCATTCTGCCGTCCATAGGCTATATTCGCCCTGATCGTGCCGTTAAAAAGCCAGGTTTCCTGCAGTACCATACCAAAAATACCGCGCAAATTCCCTCGCTTCAACTCCCTGATATCAACGCCGTCAACGCTGATTTTCCCGCCGCTTATTTCATAGAAACGCATGAGCAGATTGACAAGTGTGGTTTTGCCCGCGCCGGTCGGTCCCACAATGGCGATTGTTTGCCCCTGTCTTACATCGATATTCATATCCTCGATCAGAGTGGCGTCTTCTTTGTAGCCAAATTTGACGTTTTGGAATTTCACCAGGCCTTTCGGGCACTCGATAACTTTGGCAGCAGCGCTGTCGGGAATTTCTTCAACTTCATCCAGGAACTCAAAAACCCGCTCGGCTGAGGCCACCGTGGACTGAATAACGTTGGCGATATTGGCGGTTTGGGCTATCGGATGCGTGAGTTGCCGCGAGTATTGGATCATGGCCTGAACATCGCCGATTTCCAGGGTCTTTTTGGTGACAAAAACACCTCCGACCACACAGACAAACACATATCCGATGTTGTTGATAAAGTTCATGAGCGGCATGATAATGCCGGAAATGAACTGTGATTTCCAGCCCGCTTCGTAAAGCCTCTCATTAATATCATTAAACCGATTAACAGACTCGGACTCGTGACCGAATGCCTTCACAATTTGGTGGCCGGTGTACATCTCCTCTACATGGCCGTTGAGATTGCCGAGCTCCTTCCACTGCTCCTTAAAGTATTTCTGCGAGCGGGAGATGATTGCCCTTGTCCCAACCAGGCAAAGAGGTATTGTCACAATACTAATTACGGTCATTATGGGGCTTATTGTCAGCATCATAATGACGATGCCGGCGAGGGTGACCACCGCTGTAATCAGCTGGGTAATAGTCTGCTGCAATGTGCTGCCGATATTGTCGACATCGTTGGTGACCCGGCTCAATATCTCCCCGTGGGTGTGTGAATCAAAGAATTTTAAAGGCAAGCGGGAGAGCTTGGCATCGACATGTTTTCGCAGATCATAAACGGTTTTTTGCGCTATACCAGCCATGATAAATTGCTGAATATAGCCAAATAACGCGCTGAACAGGTAAAGTACGGCCAGAACCAGGACGATCTGCCAGACATACTGAAAATCAACCTTAGCGCCGGGCACATGGTTAAGTTTCATCATCATCCCTTCAAATAACTTGGTTGTGGCTTTACCCATGATCTTCGGGCTGACAATGCTGAAAACCGTGCTTAAAGCAGCCAGGAGAAACACTGCGAAAACCTGGTATTTACGGGGCTTAAGATAGCCGGCAAGCCTTTTTAGCGTACCCTTAAAATCCCTTGCCTTCTCTAATGGCGTTTCCATCGGGGCACTCCCCCTATGGCCTCTCACACCTCTGGCTCCAAAACCTGGTCCTGCGCTGGGTCTGGTCTCCCTGTGCCTTTCAGTCATGCTATTTCCTCCCCGGAAAGCTGTGACGAGATAATCTCGTGGTATACTCTGCAGCTTTCCAAAAGCTCTTTATGGCTGCCAATCCCTACGATCTGACCTTCATCCAAAACTATAATCCGGTCCGCGTCCATAATCGTGCTGACTCTCTGTGAAACAATCAGCAAGCAGGCGCCGGCCGTTTCCTTTTTAAGTGCTCTGCGCAGCCTGGCCTCTGTCTTAAAGTCAAGGGCCGAGAAGCTGTCGTCAAAAATATAGATTTCAGGTTTTCTAACCAGTGCGCGGGCGATGGAAAGACGCTGCCTCTGCCCACCCGAGACATTTTTGCCGCCCTGGGCGATTTCTGAATTAAAGCCGTCTATCATACCGGTGATAAATTCGGTTGCCTGGGCAGTATCAGCAGCACGCCGGATCTCTTCAAGAGTGGCATCTTTCTTGCCGTACCTGATATTTTCGGCAATGGTCCCGGTAAAGAGTACCGCTTTTTGTGGAACTAAACCAATTTTAGCCCGCAAGATTTCCTGCGACATCTCCCGGATATCTACACCATCAACCAGGATACTGCCGCTGTTAATCTCGTAAAATCGCGGGATCAGGTTGATTAGAGTCGATTTGCCCGAGCCGGTGCCACCGATAATCGCAGTTACCTCGCCGGATTTGGTGCTGAAAGATATATCCCTGATGGCGGGGTTTTCGGCCCCGGGATAGCTGAAGGTTACATTCTTAAATTCCACAAAGCCGCCTCTGCTGCCGTGACCCTTGACCTGCACTGTATCCCCAATGGAAGGCGCGATGTCAAGCACTTCGTTAATCCTTTCCGCTGAAGCTGCAGCACGGGGGATCATGACAAAGAGCATAGCAGCCATCAGCAGTGAAAACATAATCTGCATGGCATATTGTAGAAATGCCATCAAAGCACCCACCTGCATCTGCCCGATGTCAATGCGGATACCACCGAACCAGATAATCGCGATTGCGGTAAGGTTCATCACCAGCATCAACACGGGCATCAAGGCAGCCATTATTCTATTAACCCTGATTGCCGTGTCGGTCAAATCAAGGTTTGCTTCATTAAAACGATTCCTCTCGTATTCAGTTCGATTAAAGGCCCGGATTACTCTAATACCACTAAGATTTTCACGCAGGATCAGGTTGATCCTGTCAATTTTGGCCTGCATCGCCTTAAAGAGCGGCAAGCTTTTACCTGTAATGATATAAACAATCATGACCAGGATTGGAACGGCGACAACCAAAACCAGCGATAGGGTTGGGTCCATGGAAACCGCCATGATAATTCCGCCTACACACATGATTGGCGCGCTGACAAAAATGCGCAGCATCATTAGCGTTAGCATCTGGACCTGGGTAACATCGTTTGTCGTTCTGGTAATGAGTGAGGGGGTACCGAGCCTATCGAATTCCTGAAGCGAAAAGTTCTCAACATGGGAGAAAATCTTACCCCGCAAAATCTTACCGAAACCGGTTGCGGTCTTTGCCGCTAAATACCCTGACAAAACTGCACAGGCAGTACCACATCCGGCAACAAGCAGCATGATCCCGCCGAGCCTCATAATGTAATTGATATCACCATTTACGATGCCTTTGTCAACAATATTCGACATCAAATTAGGCAAATACAATTCAAAAAGCGATTGGAACAAAACAAGCGTTAAAACACAAACTACCTGAGTTGAGTATGGCCTTAAAAATTTAATAAGCTTAAACAAAATTCAATCACCTCCAGTCTCAAAACCTCGAGTTTCTTATGTTCATCTCATCGAAGTAACTAAACACCTTTGCTAGAAGGACGATAAGCCGGCTGCTGTCTTCCTCCCCCAGGTATTCAACCAATCCGTCAAAGGATGCAAAAATGGCATCCATAGCCTTTTTTACAGTAATTTCACCTTTATCCGTAAGCCTGATGGGAACGGCCCGCCTGTCTTTTTTATCTATGCCGCGCTCAACAAACCCCTTTGTTTCAAGGTTTTTTATAAACTGCGTGATTGTAGGGGAAGTAACTTTTAAGATCTTACTTATCTCCGAAACCTTGATCCCGGGACCATCAGCAGCAGCTTTCCGTTTTATACAATAAAGAACTGTTAATTCGCTGTGTCTCAGGCCGGCTATGGAACTGTGATGCCAGTGCAATTTATCGAATTGCAAAAAGGCCTCCATCAGCCTCTGGTAAACCCCATGATCATTACTATTCAAGCATAATCCCTCATTTACTTAGTTATCTAATTTGTTTAGCTAATCAACTATAATTCCAGGTGTAAGCCATGTCAATAGGGAAAAATCCATACAGGATCCAGTCCTTGTCAGGTTAATTTGCTTTTCAGGCTCCATAATGGTAATTTTTGCGGTGTGGTCTGTAAGTATTTGTGCTTGTTAGCTCATAATAGGGAACTAAGAAACAGTACGCCGTCAAAGTCAAATTCAGCAGCAGCATGTGGTTATTACTCATCTGTCCAGACAGATACTACATATTGATTGCAAATAGGACTTTGATGGGGCATTGAACTAAAAAAGAAGGAAAACACGCCTAGACGACAGAATCAAGGATATTCGAGCCCAATTCAGCACCGGCAGGCCGACCTGATTGATCTGCGTCAGAAAAAGCAGGCTGTTCCGGGCACATGGATTGGTCATTAAAGATCTTGCCGGCGAATTCAGGCAAACTCCTGTGCAGGATTCTCAGGCCAGGAGATCTAATTGCTGTAATTCTACAATATTATCACAAAACAGAATAAGCTCAGGCAACGATTTCATTCCGTTTTTTGCCTTGAGCAAAGCGAAAGGCATGGTTATAAATATGAACAGAAATTACGTTTTTTCCCTGGTCAACCTGGCTATTTTTATTGACACAATCCTCTACGGCATCATCGTCCCGATTGTGCCCCACTACTCCGTACAGCTCGGAATTACCACCAGCCAAATCGGGTGGATTTTCGCCGCTTATGCGCTGGCCTTGCTTCTGGCCAGCATCCCGCTTGGCCGGGCGGTTGACATCTATGGCTATAAACCTGTGCTAACCCTGGGTATGGTTGGCCTGACCCTGGCCACCGCGGCTTTCAGTCTCTCTCATTCCCTGCCGCTGCTCCTGCTCGGCCGCATCCTGCAGGGGGTTGCCGCCGCTGCCACCTGGTCGGCCGGCCTGGCCCTGGTTGCAGCCATTTTCCCCTCAGAGGTGAAGGGCCAAAAGATGGGTCTGGTGATGACAGCCACCGGATTGGGAACCATAGTAGGTCCGGTGCTGGGTGGTTTTCTATACCAGGCCGCCGGCTATTCTGCTCCTTTCCTTTTGATAATAATGATAGGTACCGTACTCAGCCTGTTGTTCCTGAAAAGTTCCCTGCCGGGCAAAAGTCCAACTAACGCAAGCACTTCGCCCGGGCTTAGCTCACTGTTCAAAAGGCGCAACGTGTTCTGGGGAATGCTTATTTCTGTGATTGGCAGCTTCACCATCAGTATCCTGGAACCGCTGCTGCCAATCTACTTTGACCAGCGCTTTAGTCTGAACAGCGCTGGTATTGGGCTGCTCTTCGGGCTACTTAGTCTGACCTTCGCCCTCAGCCAACCCTTATTCGGTTCTCTTTCCGACCGCCTGGGACGCAAGCCGCTCATCGTTGCAGGTCTGCTCGGCACAGCTATTGTGATGCCGGGGTTGGCCCTGGCTCCCAGCCTAAAACTCGTAATTGTGGTCATGTCCTTGCTGGGGGTTACCTCCGGGATTTACTCCGCCACCAACCTGCCTCTCCTAGCGGAATCGGTTGAAAACAAGCTTACGTCAACTGCCGTTGACCCGGCGCCATCAGAAAATGATGATTATATTTCCCGGGTAGAGTCGACGGCAAACAATAGCCCTTACGGGGCCGCTTTTGGTTTCTTTAACACCGCCTATTCCCTGGGTCTGGTGGCCGGCCCGCTTGTTGGAACCTCCCTGGTCCAGCTTATGGGACTAAAAATGCTGCTGCTTGCAAGTTCCCTCCTGCTGTCAGCAATCGCCCTGGGAGGAGGCTTGAGAATACAGGAAACATTGTCCACATAACAGGGGAGGTGTCAAGGGGAGGTTCTTCTGACACAGTTTTCTCCTTGCAAACCTTCTGTTTGACTCAAAAAAAAACAGATAATTCACTTCACCTGGAAATAAGGCATCACACGGAGCCGCCACTTGGGGTAAAGAATTGGGGCAGGGAGAAAGGGAAGAAAGATCAAGTGGCCAAAGGCGGCCTTGCTCACATCATCCGGGGAAAAGAAGCCGGCATGCAAATTACCTTCTTATCGGCGTTATAATAAGAAGATCCTGTGCTATAATATGGTTAAAATGAGCAATTTTAAAGGGGGCGCATGTAGATGGCTGACAGCTTTATGAAAAACATTGGTTTTGCGGAAGTTCTAAAGCTGGATGAACTGGTGGATTACCAGGAAAGCCGGGTGATCAGCCGCACCCTGGCTCAACTGCCGCAAGTCACACTAACGCTGTTTTCAATCAGCCAGGGAGAAGGAATCAGCGCACACACGGCACCCGGCGACGCCCTGGTGCAAATCCTGGACGGCGAAGCCGAGATCACTATTGGCGGACAAACTTTCAAGGTGAAGGCTGGTGAAAGTGTTGTCATGCCGAAAGGCGTCCCTCACGCACTGGAAGCGAGAAAAAGCTTTAAAATGCTCTTAACCGTTATTAAAGGATAAGACCAAAGGTCTTGCCATAAAAAGTGGTTGAAAGCGCAATGCTCTCAACCACTTTTGTTTGAGACAATCGCCTGCACAGGAGCTTTTTGGTGTCATAGCTCAAGAAGCCCCTGTGCAGCATATCCAATATTACTTAACCTAGCTCAAAACTGGTTACGCCATAAATTTGCGAGAGAGGCAGTTCTACCGGTTTACCTGTATACATCCGCGCAGTTTCAAAAACCACCTGCATGTTATGCCTTTGCGCAAGTTCGACTGCCGCGGAATTAACCTCGGGAACATCCAGGAAAACCGGCTCCCGGGGACATCTTGCAGTGAGAGCGCCAAACAGGCTTTCCGCTATGTCAGGCTCATCGGCAAAAAGAGGCCCAATCTTATATCCCTCACGGCAGGCACGCAGTACACCGAAGCCCGCAAGCCGGCCATCTCTCATATATCCAAGCGCCGCTCCCTCCGGCTGAATAATCCACTGACGGAGAAACACGGGACGCGGAACGGAAAATTGAGCGCTGTCATAAGCAAGCAAATCTTGAAACGACACATCTGCCAGGTTTACAATGCTCCGATTCCTACTGCCCCCACCAATACCCCTAAAGCGGATATTCCGGTAAGCAAGCTTAAAACCGTATTTTTTGTAGTTCTCCTGCTGAGCCGGCACCCCGTCCAGGCCAATAACGCGGCCTTTCAAACGGTTCATACCATGCTCCCATATTTTAAGCCCGAACCCTTTTCCACGGTACTCCGTTCTCACTATATAAAATCCGACAAAACCGTAATTACTTCCGTATGACACCGCGGAAATACAGGCGACCGGTTCTCCTTCCAGTTCGCCGATAAAAAAGCCCCCGGGATCAGTGCTGTAGAAATACTCCGCGTCATGCACGCCGGGATTCCAGCCCTCCCGAGCCGCCCAGTCTATAGCAAGCGCGGCCTCAGCCCCGGTCATCCTCCTGATTTGTAGAGCCATAAAAGACCTCCTCTCCTTGTCTATAAAAACATCTTGTAGAATTATTCAGCGCCGGCAGCCTTTTCCCTGTTTTTTCTACCGACTCATGCCAATACACAGGCTAAAACTTGCTTTGCTTATTCTCCGGAATTCAATAACCTTAAATATTTTTTATTTCTTAATCCACCAGGTTTTAATGAACGCTGTCAAAAGTTATGGAGAGTATCTGAATATACGTCAAAAGCCACTTACTTTTCCAGTAAATGGCTTTTACTATCTAAAAAAAGTATTGAAATTGCCCCTGGGGCAATTTCATCTCATAAACTTAATAGTAATATCCGGCATGTATTTAAGAGTTGTTTGAAACGGGTTATTGATAAAGCTTTGCTCATCCTCCAGGGCTTTCTCTAAAACACTTTTCTCCATAATACCGTAAGGTTTAATTACTCCAAACGGATGGTGAATCTCAGAAGAGAGCACCCCGCTTTCAACCTCTGCTATTCGCAGGCCATTCAAACGGAAAGTATACTCTCCTATTGTCTTTCCGTTTTCAGTTATACGAAGACCGGCACTGATATCCCTTTTCTTTAAATATCCATCAACAACAGAAAGGATTCTCGGGTGTTTCTCAATAAGGGTATCGATTGCTTTTCCCTTAAGGGAAACAAGCTTCTCTTTGATTAGTTGATCCAACTCATTCATGTTCTCCACTCCCATTATCTTTAAATTTCTTATTATTATAACCACTGCCCTCACCCTCTATATCGTCCCGAACATCTACCTGCTGCTGGATAATTTCTAACCTGGCGACATGACCGGCGGGAACAGGCCTCCTGCTGATGGACGGGCATTGGTATCAAAGTTTAAAAGAGGGTTCTTTGGCCAAAGACGCGATTAGCTTCTTTGCCAGTTTTTCCTCCTCTGGTTCACCGCTGACAGCGAGCCATACCGAGCCTTCCGCTCCACAAACACCACCCGCCGCTACAAGTTCGGCGGTTGCGCCGGAAAGCATAGAAATAGCTTCTATTTCGCTGATAACCTCACCGGGAACCGGCAGGAACCTTGGCCCGTGAGCGCCCGGCGCGTTGAGTTTTGCAGCCAGTTCATCAAGATTGCCTGTAATCCGTTTCTCCAGTCCAACCGGCAGAAGCAGGCGTACCCGCCTTCCGACAACAGCCTGCAAAGAAACTCCTATTGTGCCGCCCCGGCGATCACCGATGAGAATAGCAGCCCGCTTTTGCGACAGGTCTAACGAATTTGCGCCTTTCAAAATAACATCGCCTTCCTTCAGGTCGTCGACAACATCGAAAATGGTTTTACCCTGCCGCCATTCGCCCTTCACAATTACCACATCACCGGGAAATCCTGTTTCATCCGGAAGCCTGCCCGTTTCAGTCGCGGGCATGTAGGGAGGAAGTGTTATGCCGCGAAAAAACCGCCGTCGGCTAAATCCCTTTGATTGGCCGGTCAGCGCCAGTACCTCCTCGGCAAAGTAACCGTTTGTGGTTCCCGCAATAATGACAATAGTCCCGGTCCGGAGAGCCGCCTGGGTAGCAGGATGCGCCGCCACTGCCCTGGCAATTAATCTTTTGCCTGCCGCTACTGTGAGAACAACCTGGAACATGATCTTTTCCCCTCTCTTTTCAAAATGTTCTCTCGTATACTATACTAGCAACAGAAATCAAAAAGTTTGTTTTATGTAATGATTTTCATCTGTTCACGCTACAAATATCTTAAACATGCTGGTGCGACAGATGGTCGTCAGAGGAAATTACCACTCAATATCATCCGGATAATCGACCACCGGCCTGATGTTATCTTCTGATGTATTGTACTTTTTTGCCGCAGCAACAACCTCAATTTTAACCTGCCGGTATTCATCGCCCTGCTCAGCCAGTCGTTTTGCCATGGTCGGTATGCTTTTCAGGCGCTTTTCACTGTTCATATTGAGAAACCTGCAATTCAGAATATCCAGGTATTGTGTCGCATACCCGTCTACCCATGTATTTTGTAAGAGCTCATGTACCTTGTAATAAACTGATTAACCGGACATGAATGTATGATGGTGCTTTGAACCACTGAATTATTACTTTCGTAATTTTTTCAACTTAAGTTCAATATACTTCCTCATTCCTCCATCATCTATTTCTGCTTCATCCCAATCGTGTCCAAACATCCAATCATTGCTTTGAACTAGAATATTAAACTCGATCCACCTCTCTTCAACAATCAATGTAAACACATACGCTAATCGATTAACCATAAACTTATTTAGTGCCTTCATATCCTCTTCAGATAGTTGACTATTAGCATGCAGTTACTAATAGACAGCCGGTTTATTGTATTCAATATCTTTAATCTCAAACTGGTACCAGTTGTAGTCCCCCGTTTCCAGTCTCCAAATGACTTCCCCAACGGAGGGAATCCTTATGCCGTTAAAATGCTTATGCTCCTTCATGTTAACAACCCAGGTTTTCATCAGGTACTGGCCGTTAAAGTCCCCGTATCTTTGGGCAACAAAGTTAACAACCTCGCCTTTTTGGTTAAAAGTAAAAACCCCTGAAACAGTTATCCCCCCGTAGGTCATTGTGGCCCTGGCTGAGTTGGCATCCATCTCTTCCCACTTAATATAGTTGCTCAGGGCCGCGGTCGGAAGCCACACGCTCTCAGCCAGGTAGCGCAGCATGGCACCCTGATCTATTTCTTTTCCCGTGGCATCCGCTACCTTTACCAGTGAGAGGAACCTTATGAGCATGTGCCCCCTACCTTCTTCATACTTATCTTTTCCTGCAAAGTATAGCAGCGGGGCCATATCGACTTTTACTTGCCAAATAAATCCCGGCTCATCTACCCTGAAGTACTGCTGCACATCGGCAGGCATCCAGGGCCCTCCCTCCTTGAGCCTCATGGATACCTTTTGCTTTAAACGAACTGCCGCTATTCTTTCTTTGCCCACCACTTGTGACTGTTCCATCCATTTTTGCACTACCGGCGGCAGACCCTCAAGGTCAGCCCTTTGAATAATACCGCCTTTATTTTCCACACCACTAAAAAACTCTTTTACTTCTTTATCCACATTTTTATTGAACTGTAAATTTGAAAAAAATGAAACTGCTATTACCAGAACTAAAACTCCCAGCATGCCAACTAATAATATAAGCAAAATTCTGTACATCTTACCACCTTTTCCAATATATAAAGGTTGTTCGCTTAGGCCCCTGGAATCCCAGGCTTTCTACATATAGAATTCTTCCCCAGCTTTAAATATTTCTTTCTTAAATCATTTCAGTAAAGACCTTTAAGAACAATGCCAAATCATGCTAAAATACCCTAATTTACTTTTTGACTCTGATTTTTTCTTTACCTCAAAAATTTTAAAGAAATTCAACTATAATATGACGTAATAAAAGCTGTATAGTAGCTGTGCAGTTCCTGAAATTCTTTATTATTGGCTACCAGAGGCATCGTTGCCTGGAACAGCACTTTCTTTTTTCATAAAACCCTGTCACAATCAATTGTTTTATCTTGTTATTATGTTACAGGACAATTTTGCTTCTTGATTCAATATAAAAAAAAGGAGGTGCGTGCCGGGTTCGCGAAGAAATGTATCTAAAATACTTGAACAGGGGTGGTTTTATGAAAAGGAAGTTCATTGTTACGCTTGGATTTGTGCTGTTGCTGGTATTCGCGGCCTGTCCTGCTTTTGCCGCTGAAAACGTCAACGTCCAACTGCAGGTAAACGGAGATGCGGTACCTTCGCCCTGCCTGTCCCTTGTAGAGGACTTCAGCATGATTCCTGTGGACACTTACGTTAGTCTTGCCGGCGCTGAAGTCCAGTGGACCTCTGCTAACGACTTCGCTATCACGGAAAACGGGGAGACCTTGAGTCTGACCCTGGGAGAAAAGGAAGCATTGCTGGACAACAGCCCCATAACGCTGCCCACCGAGCCGTTTAAAACAGAGGATAACGTATTTATTCCGCTCCGGGCCGTCAGCAGCGCCTTTGGCTTTGTGGTTGACTGGAATGGAGAACAGTGGCTGGTTACGTTAACCCGGAGCGAAACCAGGGATGGTATGACGGTGTCCGATTTGCTGGCGAAGTCTACGGTGGCAAGCCAGACCTATAACACTTACTCCATGGAAGGCCTCTTCAAGATTGACATGGACTTAAAGGCAGACGGGAAAGCTATTGAGGAAGCCCCGAAAAATTTAACCACGAAATTAACCGGCCAAATTCAGAACGATCCTCTCTCTTTATATATGAAGCAAACGATTGATCTCGGGGCCGGTGCTCCCGTGGCCGGGGAAGAAATCCCGGAAATGGTTGTGGAAATGTACATGAACCAGGAAAATATGTATATGAAGGCCCCCGGGCAGGACTGGATGGTTCAGGGCATGCCGTTCTCCCCGGAATTCTGGAAACAGCAGCAGGATATCCAGTCTGATCCCATGAAGGCAGCCGCGCTGATGAAGGAAATGGGGATCCTTTTGAACTTTGGCAACGATGTGTCAGTGAACGATAAGGATTACTATGTCGTGAACGCTACCCTGGACATGAACAAGTTTAAGGAGGTTTATCAAAAGCTCATCCAGCAAGCAATGCAAGGAATGGCGCAGGGAGCAGCCTCCGAAAACCCGCAGGACATGCAGGAGCAAATGCAGAAATTGCTTGAAAACGCCACATTTGATTACAGCTACTCGGTTCTGATCAACAAGGAAACGCTCATCAGCGACATCATCAATTTAGACGCCCACTTGCAAATGACCATGGAGAATCCCGAACCGGTGAAAACGGACGAAGAAATAAATGGCGACACGCCGAAAGAGATTAATATGGACATTAAGATGAAGGGGGACTTCACTATCACCGATCTCGGCGGTACCTTTAAGGCCCCGGACGTCAGCACCGCCAAGGAATTGGTAACTCCGCCCGCTTTAAATAACGAGTAAGTTAACTAATCCCCTGTCCGGTATGAACAAGGAATCCCTTTACCTTTAACGATTTAGATTGCCCTTTTCCCTCTTCTTGCGGGGACCAGGGCAATCTTTTCTTTTGAACCGGTTATTCTTTGTCTCCGGAAGACCAGGAACTTGAGCTAAAGGTCAAAGGGGTACCGGGTTCAGGGTACTCCTCAGGGCCGCACTTTTCAGCAGGATGTTCATCCGGTGCAACAACCGAGTTTGACCGCAAAAGCGGGTAGAATTCGTCCCCCCAGTTGATGATCCCGATTTCGCAGTTATACGACTGGCCCGGTACAACCTCTGAAAAGTAATGGCTTTTTTTAGACAGGTCGAGATCCGTGGTGTAGTATGGCCCGCGGCCTTGTAAATTTAATCTGATCTGTACTCCTTTTTTTTCGCTGAATAAGTTTCTCAGACCGGGGGACAGTTCCCAGTAAACGTAAAGTACCCTGGGGCTTTGTACCAGTAGATACAACGCATTCTCATTGTAGTCCGGCGGCAGGGGAATTTGGCCATATTGTTTATCCACTTTAGATCCCTCCTTTTGGTAAAGTAATTAGACGTCGGTAGGGAATATCCTCCAAGAGTGGATATTTTTTATTTAATATTCCTAAGAAATCAATTTAAACGGTCGAGATACTGGGAGGCGTTAAGCGCCGCTACCTGCCCCTCGCCAACCGCCTTGGCCAACTGGTAGGGCTTCCCGGTGCAGTCACCGGCCGCATAAACACCGGTGATATTTGTTTTATAATCGTGGTCTACCTGGACATGGTTATCCTTTAAAGCAAGACCATCTAATAGGCGGTCCGGCAAATATGTGTTCCTGTAAATAAACACTGCCTCCACCGGCAGTTCCCGGCGGTCCAGCTGAATTGCTGAAACAAAATCATTTCCTTTAATTTCTTTCACTTCCTGGTTCTGAATTACTTCAATACCCGGGTTCAGCCCTTCACCCGTTTGCCCGCTGCCGCCAATAAAGTAAATTTTGCGGCAAAAGGCTGCCATGTAATTGGCCTCTTCCACAGCCTCGGAGGTAAGGGCAACCATAGCCACATCCCTGTCCTTGAACAAAGGCCCGTCACAGGTAGCGCAATAGCTGACCCCCTTACCGATAAACTCCCGCTCTCCTTTGAGCAGCTCATTTACAGTCACGCCCGTGGCGATAATCAAGGCCCCGGAGATATAAGCTCTTTCTTCGGTTTTTATCGAAAAGCCGCTGCCGTTGCTCCGGTTTACGGACTCAACCTTAACCTGGTGGATAGGAATATCCAGCGAACGGGCATGTTCAAGGAATTTCTCTCTCAAATCGCGTCCCGTTATTTCCGGAAGCCCGAGGTAATTGCTGACCAGGGGTGACTTTTGCAGCTTTGGGGTGCAGAGTTCTCCCCCCAGTAAAATTACGGATTTCTTCCTGATCCTGGCGTTGACTGCGGCAGAGATCCCGGCCGGTCCGCAGCCGATAACGGCAAGATCATATTTTTCCTTTTCCATATACTTAAACTCCTTTCTTTCATAAAGTATTCCCAATGCGGACCGGCCGTATTTAAAGGATTAAATTTGCAGAAAGCATTAAAGATGGGTTAAAATGATTGACGAAGACAACAAAAGGAAGTGATTTATTGTACTGGGACAAACAGGGCGGGGAAAACACCAGGGCAACCATCGCCGCAGCGCTAAAAAGGGCCGGAGAATTGGGCGTGAAACACCTTATTGTTGCTTCCTTCTCCGGAAAATCGGCTGAGTTGTTGCTGGACCGGGCTGGTGAATTTGAAATTGTCTGCGTCACCCACCAGGTTGGCTTTGCCATGCCAGGCGAGGACGAAATGACGGCAGAGACCAGAAACCGGCTTACTGAAGGAGGGATCCGGGTTCTGACGACAACTCACCTCATGGCCGGCCTGGACAGAGCCTGCAGGATTAAATTCGGAGGGGTTTACCCTGCTGAAATCGTGGCAAGCGCCTTGAGGATTCTTGGCCAGGGTCTTAAAGTGTGCGTTGAGGTTAGCGGTATGGCCCTGGATGCGGGGTTGATCCCTCACGGCGTCGACATCATCTCACTGGGAGGGACCGGCGAGGGACTTGACACCTCGGCCGTGGTCAGGCCTGCACACTCCCAGAACTTTTTTGATAGCAAGGTTCGAGAAATTATCTGCAAACCATGGGATTTTTAAATCATTGTTTCAGACATAAAGCCCGGACAGGGAAATCTGCCCGGGCTTTGCTGACGGTTGAACTTGTAAGTAACTTTTTTAAATTTCCTTACGGAATCACCTTAGTTAAAGGATATTCTATAATATCCTGGGCCCCGGCCTTTTTCAACGCCGGAATCAGTTCACGCACCAGCTTTTCCTCCAGAATTGTTTCGACTGCCAGCCAATCGCTCTGGACCAATTGCGATACCGTAGGCTGTTTCATGGCCGGCAGCACATCCAGAAGTTCTTTCAGTTTATTCCCCGGCACGTTCATCTTCAGGCCGACTTTTGACCGGGCCCGGAGCGCCCCCTGCAGGAGAACAGACAGGCTCTGCAGTTTTTCTTTTTTCCATGGATCCTGCCAGGCCTGCTTGTTAGCGTGAAGTTTCGTTGTTGACTGGAGAACGGTGGCAATCACACGCAAATTATTGGCTTTTAAGGAACTGCCGGTTTCCGTGATGTCGGCAATGGCATCCACCAGGTGGGGCACCTTGACTTCTGTTGCCCCGTAAGAGTATTCAACAAAGGCTTCTACACCATTCTGCTTCAAGAAATTATTGGTGACCCGCACCAGTTCCGTGGCAATTCTTTTACCCTTTAAATCGGAAACCGTGTTGATCTCGCTGTCATTGGAAACCGCAATGACCAGCCGGATGGGGTTTGAGGTGTTTTTAGCGTAGACCAGGTCGGCCACCTCCACCACATCCGCCCCGTTTTCCATGATCCAGTCAAGGCCGCTTAAACCGGCGTCAAGGACACCATCATTTACATAGCGGGGGATTTCCTGGGCACGCATCAGGACTACTTCCAGTTCGGGATCATTTACCGTCGGAAAGTAGGACCGGCTACGCACCGATAGGTTAAAACCAGCCTGCTTAAATAGTTGAAAGGTAGCCTCCTGAAGGCTGCCCTTAGGTAAACCAAGGCGCAACTTCAACAAATACTCCTCCTTCGGAATTGACGGGTTACTTTACTGTAAAAGTATACCGTCCAGCCTCCGGGGTGTCAATACCGCAGGTAGTTTATAGGCTGATGGAAAAATGCTTTCAGGGAATCCTTAGTTTCTGCCCGGGAAAAATCAAGCTGGGATCAGCAAGCATGTTTGCTGCCACGATTGCCTGCACGGTTGTACCGTACAGACCTGCAATAGTGAAGAGTGTTTCACCGGGCCGGACGGTATGCTTCATCACATTCCGGGTAGAAAGCAGCCAAACCTGCACACCACCATCCGCAGTTCCCAATCCCAGAAGCCCTTCGTCACTCACGGCAAGGTCGTTGACAGGGTTACCGGTCCGCGCCGCCCAGTCCGGCGTGCTGCTCTCCACAGGCGCCCTGAAGCCAAACAGGAATCCTTCCGGGGTACCTGCAACCAGTGTATCCATGCTTTCCTTAGCCAGCTTGCCCGCAGTCAGGGCGGATATCCCGCTTCCCAGATTATCGGAGGTAAGCGCCACCTCTAGCTCCCCGTTCACCTCCAGCACCCGCAGAATCCCGTCGTTGCCGCCCCAGGCCAGCTCTTCGCCCGCCCTTTCCCTTAAATCACCGGCTGTTAAAGCCGTTAACGGCGCAGGAAGGTTCTCCAGGGCAGGCCCTTCAGCAAATCCCAACTCGGTAAAGATCAGGATCAGCAGACCGGAGGTACTGTTATTTTGATAAGCAACTGCAACAACCGGCGCGGGGTACCCCGCTCTCCTGAAAGTTGTAACTTTCTGGGCCTGACCCGGCAAAACCCTGATTGCCAGGATCTCAAGCCGCAGCTCTTCCGCTGTCTGCCCGAAGAGCCGGTAAAAGTAAAGGGCCGCCATGCCTTCCGGAGCGGCGATGACCTCCTCCCTGCCGTCACCGTCCAGATCCGCCAGGGCAAGGTCCGCAAACCGGGCGCCCGGCTCAGGCTGTGTTTCCGCAAGACGGACGAGCGTCCCCTGGCGGCTCCCGTACACCACCACCCTGTCCTCCAGCCCCAGGACAATATTGTCCGCAGCCCCGGTTGAAACCGGCAGACCCACGGCAAGGCTCAACACCCGGGCGCCCACATCAACTTCCAAGCTGAGCTCGTACCCCGTAATAGAGGCCGTAAAAAGGTAGATTTTAGAACCGGCGGCCGCTATCAGCTCCTCCTTTTCACCGGCCACCCTGCCCCAGTCAACCTGGACGCGGTTGTTCAACCTGAAAAAGGAAAAAACCAACTCTGCCACTGCAAGAGGCAATGGGAACACCTCTTTCGATTTTTATTGAAAATGTATGCTGCCGGGGCCCTTTTTGGAACAATAAAAACGGCCCGAAAACGAACCGTTTTTGTTAAAATATCCTCTTACATTTGAGAACAAGGTTCAGTAGGTTAAACAACAACTGTGCTGCAGTTAAGGTTGTTATTGATGGCCTTTTTATCTTCCACCTTTTTCAAGACAATTTTACCCTTATCAATAATCATTAAAATGTTACTGCCTCCTCCAATTCCCAGGGACTTTAAGACAGAACGAGGTATTGTAACCTGCCCGTCGGGGGTTAAACATGATAGCACTGTCATTTGTGTACCTCTCTTTTTTCAAGTTAACCGCCGGCTAAAACTATTATAGAACAACTCTGCGCCGTTATCCAGAGTGTTTATATGAAAGGTTTTGTCGCTCTTTGCCAGGTGCCTGGGATTAAGCGAAAGCTTTGAAATTTTCTTATTAGTGTTGTAAAATAGCATCAACACTACTTTTTACGGGACAGGAGTGACCCTATTGACTATCTCAAAAAAGATTAGAACTTCTCTTTCAAGCGCCTCCTTTATTCGCAAGATGTTTGAGGAGGGGGAAAAACTGAGAAAAATTCACGGTACGGAGAATGTTTATGACTTCACGCTTGGAAACCCGGACGTAGAGCCCCCGGCGGCTTTCAAGACAGGATTGAAAAAACTGGCCCTCGAGCCGGTTCGGGGAATGCACCGCTATATGAGCAACGCCGGTTATTCCGAGACTCGCCGGGCTGTTGCCGTAGCGCTGGCAGACAGGACAGACCTTTCCTTTTCTGAAAACAATATTATTATGACCTGCGGCGCAGGGGGCGCATTGAACGTAGTGCTGAAGACACTGCTGGATCCGGGCGATGAGATCGTCTTGATTTCTCCATTTTTTGTTGAATATAAGTTTTATATCGACAACCACGGGGGCGTATTTAAAATAGCCTCCTCAACGGAGGATTTCCAGCTTGATCTGAAATCCATCAGCGCAGCCATCACCCCGCGGACCAGGGCCGTGCTGATCAATTCACCCAATAATCCCACCGGCGTGGTCTACAGCGCAGATTCTCTTGCGGCACTGGGAGCACTGCTCGAATCTAAAGAAAAGCTCACCGGTCAACCAATTTACGTAATATCAGATGAGCCGTACGCTAAAATCGTTTACGACGGCATTTCACTCCCCAGCGTCTTCAAACAAATTAAAAACAGCATCGTTGTGACTTCACACAGTAAAGACCTGGCCCTGCCGGGGGAACGTATCGGCTATATCGCCTTTTCACCCCGGATCGAAGAAGGCGCCCTGCTTGAAGAAGGCCTCATTTTTTGCAACCGCACCCTCGGATTCGTCAACGCCCCGGCCTTGATGCAGCGGCTCGTTACCAGCCTGCAGAGAGAAAGCGTGGATATCCGGGAGTACCAGGAAAAGAGAGATATCCTGTACAAAACCTTAACAGATTTGGGCTTTGAAATGATTAAGCCCCAGGGAGCGTTTTACCTGTTTCCCAAATCCCCGATTCCGGACGACGTGGAGTTTATCAGAAGAGCTCAAAAATACAGAATCCTCCTGGTTCCGGGCAGCGGCTTCGGGGCGCCGGGCTACTTCCGGATGGCTTATTGTATTGACAGGCAGATTATCTTAAACTCTATCCCGGCCTTTAAATCCCTGGCCTCTGAGCTGGAACTTACACCGTAACAAACCAAAGAACCCCCGCTTGCCGACTGCAGCGGGGGTCTCTATTTGTAAAAGACCGTTAAAATATAGTAATAAAGAACCAGACGATCATGATCAGTTCCACCACCAGCTTCAGCACCGTCCCGCCCAGAAATCCGATAACTGTGCCAAACCCTACCTGAAAGGCCTTTTCAAGTGAACTCCTTTGATACAACTCTCCCGCCACCGCGCCGATGAAGGGTCCGAAAATCAGCCCGAAGGGACCCAGCAGGAGCACTCCCAACAGGCCGCCCAGGATGCTGCCCAGAATGGCTCCCCTGGAACCCCCGTAACGTCTGGCCCCCCAGATTCCCGCCAGGTAGTCGACCAGGAAAATCAGCACCACCGCAAGACCCTGGGCGGCATAGAAAGTCCAGGGGAGGTTTTGAAACTTTACAAAAAACCCGTATATGAGCATTCCCAGCCAAATCAGTGGTGCTCCCGGCAAGGCCGGCAGCACTGTACCCATCACGCCGACTGTAAAAAAGACAACCGCTATGATCATCCCGGCAATGGACATGGGCGACCTCCCCCTTTAAATGGATTATATTACTATTATACGACAATTTTACCGCAGCAAACGATAAATTTTCAGCTTAATGTACAGGAGGCCCGTTAGAGGAAGATTATGCAGAAGAACCCTAAAAGGTGCGTGGGGTTTTAAGAAATTCCTGCAAAAATGCCTGCCGGCTTGATTCAGGTCAGGCCGCAGGCATTTTTTGGTTCGGTAATCGGAAAAATACTGTATAGAACCATAGGTTTTCTAGATCACATCGTTCATAATGTCGACTTCAGGCGCCCCGTGCCTGCGAATGATTCCTTCCACTCTTCGCGCAGCGTCTTTGACATACTCGCCTGTCTGCTCACAGGTATCTGACCTGACGCACCTGCTAATTTTGGAAAGAGCTAAAAATGCCAGCGCGGCCGCCCCGAAGCCGGCAATTGAGCGAAACGAAAACATCGGTATACCCCCTTATTGGTAAATCACTGCTTATATTTTTTCCGGGGGACATGAATATCATACTCCCTACTTTAGATCCTATTTCTTTTGCGCCAGCAGGAGCTGCCTTCCCCCAACCTCCTGAAATGTCACGTTACAGAAGCCGGCGTCCCCCAGCCAGGTGGAGTACTGCTCCAGCGTCCAGGTGCCGCCGTTTTCCGTATTAACCAGCATGTTCACGCCAAAAACAGCAGCCATGGAGCTGGTTCCTCGAATAAAGTCCACGACGGCGATTCTGCCGTCCGGGGACAGGACGGCTGCCGCTTTTTTGAACAGTTCCCTGTTTTCATGCTCACCAAAGATATGGCAAACATTCCCGAGATAAACTAGGTCGAAAGGGCCTGGCGGCAGGGCCAGGTTAAAATCTCCCGGAACCATTACAATTCCTTCTGTCCCGGTTAAAAAAGTCGACATGTAGTCCACCACTTCAGGCAAATCAAGGATCGTGACCCGGGCTCCCAGCGAGGCGAAAGCCCTGGCGTAAGTCAGCGGTCCTCCCCCGACATCCAGAATTTCAAGTCCCTCACCGTTCCCCTCCAGGATAAAATCCGCGACAACCGGGGCGCTCTCCCGGGAATTGTGGCCCATCGAGGCCATGAAAAATTTGAGGCTTTCAGGATCTTCTTCCCGGGGGTGGGGCTGTCCTGAGCGGATGACTTCCGGCAGGTGAATCCAGGAGTTTATGATATTGTACCGGTGCATGAAAGAAAAACCCATGTAGTTATTTGCTTCCCGGTTGTAAAACTTGTTCGCGGCCTCTTCTGTAAGCCTTACTTTAGCGCCCTCCCGCTCCACATAAGCCAGCGCCTCCAGCGCATCCACAACAACCCGCACGGCCCTGCCGTCTGCATCTATCTCCGCTGTCAGTTCCTCGACGCTCATAGGTCTCCGGTAAAGTGCGTCGATCATACCGGTCTTTACGGCCGCTCCCAGGATCAGCAGTTCCTGCGGCACAATGGATAAAGATTGATCAGGCATTTTTTGTGCTCTCCTTTCTTTGTCCTGCAAGTTATTACCAGGAAAAACTACCCTGGAGTATTACTGCCCTACCTTTCAAGATAGGCTAAACGGGTACTTTTGGGAGAGATCCCTACTTTCCTTTTTTTCAGATTAAATGCTCGGGACAGGAACATTTCAGAGCGTATTATATATATTATTAGGAACATATTTTCCTAGGAGGGTGATTTAATGCTTCCAACTCCCACTAAATTTGCCCTGGTGTCGGGTACAGCTGAAGGCGGTACCCCGCTAAATGCGTTCGATCACGCCCTGCTTGACGCCGGGGTGGGCAACTGCAACTTGCTGAAAGTCAGTAGCATACTTCCCCCGGGGGCAGCCTTCGTACCCGAAGTTACCATTCCACCCGGCTCGCTGGTGCCTATCGCCTACGGGTCCACCAGCCTTGACAAGCCCGGTGAGCTGATTTCAGCAGCCATCGCTGTTGGTATTTGCGATGAAGACACTTACGGGGTGATTATGGAATACTGTGGAAACACATCTAAGGGAGAAGCCGAAAAAATAATCCGAAGGATGGTGGAAGAAGCTTTCGAAAAACGCGGGCTTCCGCTGACTCAATTATTTGTCCGCACAGCAGAACACAGGGTTGTAAAAATAGGCTGTGCTTTTGCGGGCGTGGTTCTCTGGTATTAACTGCGCTCCCGGGGAAACGTCGTAGCCGGCCTGGGCTGGGAAAAATAGCGGACGATTCCGGCGTAGATGGAATAAGCTATCTTTTTTTGATAATCGGGGTCGGTCATCAGCTTTTCTTCCTGTTTATTGCTTATAAAACCGATTTCAACAATAACGCCGGGCATTTTAGCCATTCGATTTGTAAAATAATCAACCTGCTTGGCCTCACGGCCGGGGTTGACTAAAAACCGGTTTAACTCCTGCTGAATAGCAACCGCCAGCTTTTTACCCTCCGTCGAGCCCGGCTGCGAAAAGGTCTGGGCGCCCCCCTCCCGCCGGTCCGGGAAACTGTTGACGTGGATGCTGAGAAAGAGATCGGCCCCCCTTTGGTTAGCCATCTCTACGCGGTTGCTTAAATCCTGTACTTTGGCCTGGTATGAGTTCGGATTGTTGGGATCGCTGAGATCGCGGTCGCTTTCCCTGGTCAGCAGCACCTCGGCCCCCGCCTGGCGAAGAATCTCAGCCAGCTTTTGCGCTATCTCAAGGACAATAGCTTTTTCACAAACACCTGTTGCGCCAATCGCTCCGGGGTCATCCCCCCCGTGACCCGGATCAACCACGATCAGCTTTCCGGCTACCGCCCAGGTCAGGGTTGAAATATAACGCTCCTCAAACCGGGCAGCCGCGACCCGGAATCCCAGAAGAGCAACTAAAATTACTGCAATCGGGGCAAGCATAAACCTTTTCCTGTGCAGGCCGGCACGCGCCGAAAAAAAAGCCAAATTCAATTCCCACCCTTCCTTTTTTTAGAAGGGTATGCCGCACCGGTTTAGAATATGTGCGGCCTTTTATTTTGCAGCCTGCAGGTCCTTGATCAGCGCTCTGGTAACCGCCTGGCAGTTATCGACCAGCTCTTTAATCTCCTTTTCCCCGGCGTCATCTACATGAACACCCGCCACCACGACAACAGGAACACCCGCCGCCCTGGCAATTTGCTCCGCCGCAAGCTTGGCCACATGATCATCTTTGTGCCCCAGCAGCGGTACAACAACTGTGGTGCAAGTGATTGCCCCGGGATTGATCATCCCCGGCGCCGGCACGCTGAGGACCATAGCCCCCACATGCGGCTTTTCGCCCCCGAAGAGCTGCGCAACCAAACCTTCGTCGGTTTCGCTTACGAACATTTTAATACAAAACCTGCCTTCACCGGCTTGATAAGAACTTTGTTTAATCATAAAACCGCCCTCCCCTTGACTTTTATTTTAGCCTACGCTTCAAATATGATCATCCAACGATTCAGTCAATTACCTGATTTTCCTTTAATACTGCCCGCCAGGGCCGGCGCCTAAATGGAACGGCGGATCAGTCCCGGCGTATGCCAGAGCAACCAGCGGTACAATTGCCGATACCCTATCCGGCCCTGTAAAATCTGCAGGCATTCTTCTAAGGGCTCCCGGCCGCTGAAAAAAATCCCGCATAGGGCCCTGGGGAAGTGTTGAAACAGCCTGGCTATAAACAAGGCTGCCTTTAAATCGGAACCAAACCCGTGATCCCAATTTTGCTCGTAGACCCCGAGATTTTGCCGATTCGGGGTAACAACCCGGGCAAGCAGGGATGCTGCCGTAGCGGCCGCCAGCCGGCCGGAAGCAATGGCGTAACGGATCCCTTCCCCGGTCAAGGGATCGGCAAACCCGGCGGCATCCCCCGCCAGGATGATTCCATCGCTGACGACGGGATGGGCAATCCCACCAAGCGGGATATGGCGTCCCCTAATTTGCTTTTCCCGAGACAGGCCCCTTTCTTGAAGAAAGTTCAAAAAACCATCCCTGATTTTGGCCGTACCGGACAGCCAGACGCCAAGTCCGGCCGAAAACCGGTTTCTCCTGGGAAAAATCCAGCGGTACCCCGTTGGCGCAAGCCCGTAGTGGACCTCAATACCTTCCCGCCACGGTTCGTCCCGCTCGGCGATCCCGATTTCCGAACAAAGGCAAAAGGCCAGGTCCTTTTTTTGAAAAGGTTTGCGGACAGCTTTGGCCACCGTACTGTAAACCCCGTCCGCTCCTATAACCACCCGGGCATTGTATACGCGTCCGGAGGTCCAAACGGTTACCCCGCCTGAGCCGGCCTCGACGGCAGAAACCTTTTCCCCCTGTCTCACTTCAGCCCCTGCCGCCTGCGCCAGGCTGACCAGCCAGAGATCAAAAATTTCCCGGGATACCAGCACCAAAAAGTTCTGTGCGGAATCTATCTCGATTTGCTTCCCGCCGTAGAAAGCGTGAAGGGCAGAACACCGCGCCTCGATGATTTCAGGCGGGATGGGAACATCCAGCAGACTCATGGCAGCCATGGAGATTGCCCCGGCGCATATTTTAGGCCGTGGCAGGAACTCTTTTTCCAGGAGCAGGGTTTCCAGGCCCGACCTGGCGCAATCCCTCGCCGCCACGGCGCCGGCCGGCCCTCCACCCACAACAATAACATCATACTTGTTCACGCACTCGCCCCCTTTGCTGCGTCGGGCATATTATTCCACAAAGGGGAGCAATTAAACCAGAGGGCGCGCCAGTACAGGATCGTGGTCACAACGTGTCTTTGCGACGCATCATCGGTGGCCGTTTAAAAACCTCTTTTTCTTTTCACCGTATTTTCCCTCTAAAATAATTGTACGCCATTGCCGCCTAGTTCTGTTTATTGGCAGCTGTTTTTACCTCCCGGCACGGTAGGGTAGACTTTATCCGGTTAAAATCTCTTTTTTACGTTTGCTCCAGGGCCCGGCCCGGGAGGCGCTTGTCGCCAACCCGCCGGGTCACTTTTTCACGGTCAAAGTACTCCAGCAGCGGCAAGGCAAATTTGCGGGAGGTCTGTAGAAGGTCACGAATTTCCCCTACCGTGATTTCACCTTGCTCCCGGAGAGCCCCGGCTACTTTTTCGCGGGCCTGGCTCAGGACATCCTTTTGATAGTAGAGGTCATCGGCAATCTTGACCATCTCCCCCGTTCTCAGCAGATATTGCAGGAGTTCCTGCCCGTAGGCCTCACTCATTCCAGCGCCCCTGCAGAGGTCACCCCAGGACGGTGGCAGAAAAGCAGCCTCCTTGAGCATCCCGAGGATCTTGTTCATTTGTTTCAGCTGTTCGGGGCCAGGTTTGCAGTCAAACGCCTGAAGCGCAACTGCCTGTGGGGTTACCCTGAACAGTCCGTCCTTTTCCATTTCCAGAAGCAACAATTGAAAAGCTTTATTTGGAATGGCCTGAAATTTGCGGGAGCGTAGATCTTCCTTGGGGTAGCCCTCACGCAGGGGGAACTCCCGGTGATAAGTCTGCAGCAGCTTACCAATTTCATCGGCCCAACGCCGGTAAACAATATTTGCGACCAGGTAAGTCTTTCCCTCAGCAGAAATCGTTTTAACGCAGCCCTCTTTTTCCAACTCCCGGGCCGCTTCCAGCACTTCTTCCTCCTTCAGGCCGGTACCGCCCGCCAGTTCGGCAGGTCCCGGCAATCCGGGATACCCGGGCAGGTACTGGCCGAGCAGTTCAGCCGGCGTCCCCCTTTCACGGGCCGCCAGGGCATTGAGTACCTCGCTGCGAAAGCGCCTGTGTTTGCGCCTGGGCAGCGGGTCAATCACGACGCCACCGCCGATGGTATGCATGGGTGAGTAAGAGCGGAGTACAAAACGATCGCCTTTGACCGCTACCACCGCCTCCTCTAATTCTAGCTGGGCGTAGGCAAGTGAGTTCTGCGCCAGTTCTTCCTGATCCAGGAGAATCACCCGTCCCAGCGTTTCCCGGGTCCCCAGGTAAAAGCGCACACGTGCCCTGTTTTTCAGCAGCCTGGCCGCACTTTTCAACAAGAGCAGGCGTACGTCGAGCCGGCGTGAAGGGGCCATGCTTTTTGGGCCGGCCACCACGCTGCCGCGCTCGATTTGCTCTACATCCAGGCCTGCCAGGTTGACAGCCACCCTCTGACCGGCTTCCACCGTCTCAACCTTAGCACCGTGCACCTGCAGCGAACGCACCCTGGATGCCAACTTCTGAGGCTGGACTTCCACCAAATCCCCGACACGAAGTGAGCCGGATACAAGCGTACCGGTCACCACCGTGCCGAAGCCGGTTATGGAAAAGACCCGGTCCACGGGCAACCTGGGTGAACCCGCTACGATCCTGGGCGGGATTTCCCGGGCCATGCTCTCGATTCGCTCCAGCAGTTCCTTGATGCCCTGGCCCGTAACTGCGGAAACATTGACCACGGGCGCGTTCTCCAGGACAGTGCCCTTTAAAAATTCTTGCACATCCTCTTCAACGAGCTCCAGCCACTCTTCATCCACCAGGTCGGTCTTGGTTAGGACAACAATTCCTTTTGTTACCTGGAGTAACTGGATAATATCCAGGTGTTCGCGGGTCTGGGGCATGACTCCCTCGTCAGCGGCTATAACCAGAAGGACAAGGTCAAAGCCGCCGGCCCCGGCCAGCATGTTTTTAATAAAACGCTCGTGGCCGGGTACGTCGACGATACCCGCCTTCCGCCCCCCGGGCAGGAGCAGGGAGGCAAAGCCTAATTCAATGGAAATCCCACGATCTTTTTCTTCCTTCAGCCGGTCAGTGTCGACTCCGGTCATGGCCCGGACCAGGGCTGTTTTGCCGTGGTCTACGTGCCCCGCCGTCCCAATAATGAGGTGTTTCAATTTCATCCGTTCCTTTTTGTCTTGGCCCACTCACTTATGATCATGGGCGTATTATATTGCAAAAGGTATTTTCCCATATGTGTTTATTAATCCTTTCCTTTACCGAACGCTTTCGCCACCGCTTCCGCCAGCGGCTGCAGTTCGTCGTCATCAAGGGTCCGGACATCCAGGAGCAATCTTTCCTCCTGCACCCTTCCCATGACCGCCGGGTCTCCCCGGCGCAGCGCGATTTGGAGTTCACCTGCAGCTTCTTCCGCAGGGCGTATCGCTACCACCACCGTGGGGAGTTCAGCGGTCGGCATCGCCCCGCCCCCCACGGCAGAGATCCCTCTTTCCACGAGGACCTCCGCTTTTTTCCCAACAGCTTCGCGCAGTAGCTCAGCCAAACGGGAGGCCTTTGGCTGAAGCGTGTCCGGGGACGCAATGAGCATTCTGAGAGTCGGAACTTCCCGGATTGCCCGATCCTCATCGAGGTATTCCCGGAGCGTGGCCTCCAGAGCCGCCACCGTTATCTTGTCAATCCGGACAGCCCTGGTCAACGGGTTCTTTTTCATCTGGTCGATGAGGTCTTTCCTTCCCACAATGATGCCCGCCTGGGGACCGCCCAGGAGCTTGTCCCCGCTGAAAGTAACTACTTCCGGTCCGGCCCCCACCACTTCCTGCACAGTCGGTTCCGAGGGCAGCCCGTAGCGGCTCAAGTCAAACAGAAAACCGCTGCCCAAATCGGACATGACGGGGAGCGAACACTCCTTACCGATTTCAACAAGTTCGCTAATCGTTGTTTCCCGGGTAAAACCGATAATCCGGTAGTTGCTGGTATGTACGTGGAGCAGCAGTGCGGTGTTCTGGCCAATAGCCCTGAGATAGTCGTCCGGGTGCGTCTTGTTTGTGGCGCCCACCTCAACCAGGTGTGCCCCGCTCTGGGCCATCACCTCCGGGATCCGGAAAGACCCGCCGATTTCCACGAGCTGGCCCCTGGATACGATCACTTCCCTGCCCCTGGCCAGTGTGCTCAGTGCCAGAAGCACAGCCGCCGCGTTGTTATTCACCACCAGGGCCGCTTCGGCGCCGGTCAGTGTTGTCAGCAGCAACTCTAGGGGGGCGTACCTGGACCCTCTCCGGCCGGTTTCCAGATCCAGTTCGAGGTTGGAGTAACGGGAAGCCACACAGCTGATAGCCTGCCTGGCCCGCTCGCTGAGGAGGGCGCGGCCCAGGTTTGTATGCAGTACGACACCTGTGGCATTGATAACCGGGCGCAGGTTGGGGCGAACCGACTGCCTGACGACATCAAGGGCTTTGAGAATGATTTTCTCCAGAAAAACGTCTTCCCCTTCTTTTTTACCTTCCAATTTACCTTCTGAAACGGCACCGGCCAGGACCCGCTGTCGCTCTTCGTCCAGGACGTTCCGGACGGCCTGAACCACAACACTGCGCGGCTGCCCTTGCAGCTTTTGAACCAGCCTGTCGTCCCTGAGCACCTCATCAACGGAGGGCAGCAACCTTAGCAATTCTTTATCCATGGATCCTCCAATTGTGCTAACAGTTTTGTTTTTTATACTATTTTTAAAATTATATGGCAGCATCACACCAAAAGCAAGTACCGTAAGGTTTTGCTCCATCTTATGAGCTTAGCGCCATAACACCGGCGCTAAAAACCTTTGTCATCAGAGTGAGTGTTATATATAATATAGAAGCAAGGAATCAAAATTACTCTAACCGTATGAACAGCGGTTTTTATTTATTTTCTGGCAGGGCAGGATATGGTAAAAGACTTGTCATATATTTTAAATACATTACTAAACTTGCCCCATTTCGGCTATTCCATTTGAACAGGAGGGTGAATTTAATGATCCAAGAGGTGCGGGTTATTACCAAACCGGGAATAACCGACAGCAAGGGAGAAGAAGTCCTTTATGATATTAACCACGCCCTGGGTATCCAAAGCGTAGAAAAAGTCAGGACTGCCCGGGTTTTTCGTTTTGAGGGCATTGGCAGCGAGGATGCCGCCTACCTGGCCCAAAAACTGCTGGCCGAGGATGTATTTCAAGACTATCAGGTCAATGGCCCCGTCCTTGAGGATGCTGCAGTTGCTCTGGAGGTAGCCTACAAACCGGGGGTCATGAACCCGGAGGCCGCGTCCCTGATCAAATCGGCTGCGGACCTGGGAGTCAAGGGCCTTGTTGCTGCCGACTCCAGTTGGATCTACGGTTTTTACGGCAAAAACATTACCGGATCCGATATCGACCGGATCGTGAACAGCTTGCTGGTTAACGTAACCGTGGAGTACGTCGTCAGGGAAAGCCCCAAAACTCTGATTATCCAGGGGACACCCGGTCGTACCGAAGTGATTCCGATCCGGAAGATGAACAACACCGAGCTGCTCGACCTGAGCCGGGACAAGCTTTTTTTGAACCTGGAGGAAATGAAGGTCGTCCAGGAGTACTTTAGCCGCATTGGACGTGACGCCACCGACTGTGAAATCGAGATCATTGCCCAGACCTGGTCTGAGCACTGCGTCCACAAAACATTCAAGGCCAAACTGATTGTAGATGGAAAAGAGAAAAAGCCGCTTTTCAGGCGCTTGAAGGACGCCACGGAAGAGGTTGGGCATCCGCTGGTCCTGTCGGCTTTCGTGGACAACTCCGGCGTTATTGAATTTTTTGACGGCATGGCCATCTGCGGCAAAGTTGAAACGCACAACTCGCCATCAGCTATTGAGCCTTACGGCGGAGCAATGACCGGCAGCGGCGGTGTTTTCCGGGACATCGTGGGAACCGGCCAGGGAGCGAAAGTACTTGCCTCCACGGATATATTCTGTTTTGCCCCGCCGGAGACGCCCCCGGGCAAGATCCCTCCCGGCTGCCTCCACCCCCACTACCTGTTGAGACGAGTGGTAGCCGGGGTAAAAGACTACGGAAACAGGATGGGCATCCCCACCAACAACGGTTCGGTTCACTTCCACCGGGACTTCCGCGCCAAGCCTACGGTTATTGTGGGCGCTTACGGCATCCTTCCGGCTGCAACCAGCCGAAAGAGCTGGCCGGTGGCGGGAGACCTGGTGGTAACCCTGGGCGGACGCACCGGGAGGGACGGCATCCATGGGGCCACGTTTTCCAGTGGGGAAATGACGGACAGGACCATGAAGATCAATGCCAGCGCAGTTCAGATCGGTAACCCCATCGAGGAAAAGCGCATGTTTGACGCTATTCTGGTTGCCAGGGACGAAGGCCTGATCCGGACCATCACCGACTGCGGCGCAGGTGGATTTGCCTCTGCAGTGGGTGAAATGGGCTCTGAATCCGGGGTGCGCATCGCCCTGGACCGGGCGCCGCTAAAGTACCCCGGCCTTTCACCCTGGGAAATCCTGCTTTCGGAGAGTCAGGAAAGAATGGTGCTGGCAGTTGACCCGGCTCACCGGGAGCGCCTCCTGGGAATCTTCCGGGACTACAATGTGGAAGCCACAGTCCTTGGCGAGTTCACAGGAGATCACCATTTTACCGCCACCTATGAAGGCCAAACAGTCCTGGACCTGGATATGGAATTTCTTCACAACGGCCTGCCCCAGCGGGTCATGAAAGCCGCCTGGAAGCAGCCTGCTTATGCTGAGCCGATAATCGATGCAACAGGCGACTGGGATAAGCTCTTTGCCCAGGTGCTGGGTCACCTCAACGTGTGCTCAAAAGAGCCCATCATCCGTCTGTACGACCACGGTGTGCAGGGGACAAATGCTCTCCTGCCCTTTGCCGGGGTGGCTGGAGACGGGCCCAACGATGCAGCCATTATGGCCCCCATTCACGGAAAACCGTACGGGATGATCATTTCTCACGGGCTGAACCCGGTTTTAAATATGATTCAGCCTTATTACGGAAGCCTGTGGTCAGCTGCTGAAGCAACTGCCAATGCGGTGGCCTCCGGCGCCAATCCAGAGGAAATGGCGTTAATTGATAATTTCATCTGGCCCTTCCCGGACGAAGAATCACTGGGCGCGCTGGATCTGGCGGTTGACGCCTGCGTAGACTTTTCCCGCGCCACAGGTATGCCCTTCATCTCAGGAAAAGATAGCCTTTCCAGCACCTACCGGGGGAGGGACGGGAAGGTCATAAAGATCCCCCCGGTCCTCTGCATCTCCGTCTTCGGTCGGATGCCGGATGTTTCCCGGTCCGTTTCGGCGGACTTTAAAGAGTCAGACAGCCAAATTGTGCTGGTGGGACACCGGAACATAGATGAGATGGCCGGCTCGGTCTACTACGATCTCCTGGGAGCAGTGGGGAACAATCTTCCGAAAATTGACCCCGAGGCCCTGGTGAAGGTTTTTAAGGCCGTTTACGGAGCCATTCACGCGGGTAAACTTCTGGCCTGCCACGATCTCAGCGAAGGCGGGCTGGCTACCGCCCTGGCCGAAATGTGCTTCGGAGGCGGCATTGGCGCTTCCATTAGAATTGCCGAGGATCAAAAGGCCGAGCATTTCCTGTTTAATGAAACGGCCGGCTGCTTTTTAGCAGAAATTCCGCACGGCGCCAACCCGGAAAAAATTTTTGAGGACATCCCCTGGACAGTCATCGGGAAAACAGTCCCGGGAAGTTTGATAACAGCCGAGCAGTCGGGAGAAACTCTTTTTACCCTCAAGTTGGAGGAATTAAAAGAAGCCTGGCAGCGCCCAATGAAGGAGGTCTTCCGTTCATGAAAAAACCCCGTGTATGCGTGCTCCGGACTGATGGAATCAACTGCGATGAAGAAACTTTTTACGCCTTTGAAAAAGCGGGGGCCGATTGCCGCCTGGTTCACGTGAACCAGATCCGAAGAGGTAGCGAAAAACTGGCCTCCTACCAAATTCTAGTCCTGCCCGGTGGCTTTTCCTACGGAGACGATGTTCACTCCGGCAAAATCCTGGCGGTGGAACTGACTTCCTTTTTAAAAGAACAGCTAGAGGCCTTTGTGGACGCCGGCAAACTTGTGCTCGGAATCTGCGACGGCTTCCAGGTGCTGGTGCGAACAGGGCTCCTGCCCAATCGGAACCTGGGTGAAATCAAGACCACCCTGATAGCCAACGACAGCCATTTCGAGTGCCGCTGGGTCAACCTGCTGGTTGAGCGCAGTCACTGTGTCTTCACTCGCGGGATGGAAGGAAGTCAGATCAGTGTTCAGGTCGCCCACGGGGAAGGTAAGTTTTACACCGACCCGGCGACTCTGCAGGAAATAGAAAATCGCGGCCAGGTCGTGTTCCGTTACGCCGGCGCCGACGGCCGGCCTACGGTGCTCTACCCGGCCAATCCCAATGGCTCCCTGAACGCCATTGCCGGCATCTGTGACTCCACGGGACGGATTATGGGAATGATGCCCCACCCGGAAAGATACGTTGAGAAAACCCAGCATCCAAACTGGCGTAGAATGCCCGGCGACACCGTCCCGCACGGGCTGGCTATTTTTAATAACGCCGTAAAGTATGCCCAACAAATGTAGATAATAGATTTTTAACAAAATAGTCCTTAAAACTGAAAAAGACCTTCGGGTCTTTTTCTTTTCTTTTGGTCCATTTCCTAAACACCTTGTATTAAATAAAGGATCCTGTAAAAAACTATATTCACTATGAAAAAATTGAAACTGTGGATTAATAATCACCTCGTAGAGGCAGAAAAGGGAACGACCATCCTTCAAGCGGCCAGGCGCGCCGGCTATGACATACCCACCCTGTGCTACCTGGAAGGAATCAACGCCCCGGGGTCCTGCCGGGTCTGCCTGGTAGAGGTAGAAAGAAAGGGCAGCAAATCCCTCCTGGCATCCTGCGTGAGCCCCGTGGACGAAGGATTGAAAGTTTACACAGAGTCGCCCAGGGCACGGCACGCCCGCAAGCGCGTGGTTGAACTGTTGCTGACTGAACACAAGCAAGAATGCACCAGCTGCGTGCGGAACCTCAACTGCGAGCTCCAGAATCTGGCGGACAGGCTGCGCCTCAGAAAAATCAACCTGGGCGGGGAGCGGATCGAGCATCTGGTGGACGACAAAAACCCTTTTATTGTCAGGGACTATAACAAGTGTATCAAGTGCCGCCGGTGTGAGGCCGTGTGCAGGGAGCAGGGGGTGTCTGTACTGGCTGCTCAAAACCGCAGCTTGAAAACCGTGATCGGCCCCGCTTTTAAAAAGAGCCTGGCGGAAGCCGCCTGCATCGCCTGCGGCCAGTGCGTCATGGCCTGTCCCACCGGCGCACTGACAGAGAAAGAGAACATCGAGGAAGTCCTGCAGGCCTTAGATAACCCGGAGGAGTTTGTCATTGTGCAAACGGCGCCCAGTATCCAGGTGACTCTAGGTGAAGCTTTCGGCATGCCGGTGGGAACGGTGGTGACCGGCAAGCTGGTTGCAGCGTTAAGGCGGCTTGGATTTGACCGTGTCTTTTCCACCGACTTCGCAGCCGACCTCACAGTTCTGGAAGAATCCCACGAACTCCTGGAGCGACTTAAAAAGAAAGATCGGCTGCCCCTAATTTCTTCCTGTAGCCCCGGTTGGGTCAATTTCTGCGAGCACTACTATCCTGAATTTCTGGACAACCTGTCAACCTGCAAATCGCCCCAGGAAATGTTCGGGGTCCTGGCCAAAACCTACTTTGCTGAAAAAGAGGGGCTAGACCCGGCCAAAATCGTTGTGGTGGGCGTGATGCCCTGCACCGCCAAGAAGTTTGAAGCGGCCCGCAAGGAACTCGTGACACGGGGCCAACAGGACGTGGATTATGTCCTGACAACCAGGGAAATGGCAAGGATGATTCGGCAAGCCGGCATCGATTTTGAAAAATTACCGGATGAGGAATTCGATCAGCCGCTGGGGATTGCCTCCGGAGCGGGGAACATCTTTGGTGGGTCCGGTGGCCTGACGGAGGCGGCCATTCGTACGGCCTTTGCCCTTACCAACCCCGGCGAAGCGGAACCGGTGATCCAATTCAAGGAACTGAGGGGAACTAAGGGAATCAAAGAGGCTTCCATAGATCTAAAAAAGGGCGGCAAGCTAAAAGTAGCTGTCGTCCACGGGACCCGCAATGCCCGCCGGATGCTGGAAAGGCTCAAGACAGGGGAACACTTTGACTTTATCGAGATCATGGCCTGCCCAGGGGGATGCGTAGGGGGCGGGGGCCAGCCCATTTTCGGGCAACATGATCATCGCGAACTTGCCGTGGAGCACCGACGCAAAAGGGCTGAGGCTTTATTTAAGATAGACCTGGGTAAAAAGCTGAGAAAGGCCCATGAAAACCCTGCCGTCAAAAAAGTATACCAGGATTTTCTCGGCCACCCCCTCAGCAAAAAAGCCAAAGCACTGCTGCATACCACATATACCGCCAGAGGTAAAACACCCGGGCTGAATGTACCGAAAGTTAAACCGGAACGCAAAGTTCGGAGGCCGGCAGGCCTGCCGGGCTGATTTACACCAGGCCGCCCGCCAAAAAGAAAAGAGGCGCCTGACAAGCAGCTGAACATCACAACAACTTAGTAACGGGTACCTAAGTTATTGGGTACACGGTATAGATATCTGCAGTAAGTAAAGTTTTTTGGAGGTGTCGAAACCTGAAACAGATTCGATGGATTGTCGCCTGCAGCGCATTTCTGCTTTTCTCTTTAGTCCTGGCCCTGGGGGGTGAAGCGTCTCAAAACGGGCAATGTCATCTAAGCCGGGAACAGGGGCGTACTTTATTCTTACAAGACCCCAATTTCACCGGCAGTGATGTGATGGACCTGCAGCGAAGGCTTCAAGTGCTGGGTTATTATAAGGGAGCTTTAAACGGTGTCTACGACCTGGAAACATCCCTGGCGGTAGCCTCCGCCCAGGAGGTGTTGGACCTGCACCCGGACGGTACCGTCGACCTGTATACGCTTCAGGCTCTCGTTTCCGCAACTGACCAAAAGCTTTTTGGAGAAAAGATCCCGGCTATTCCCGAGCGGGTCAGCGTAATCATTGACATGGACAGGCTGACGCTGACCCTTTTTGACGGGGGTGAGCCGTATAAACAGTACCCGGTGGCCATGGGCAAATATGAGTCACCTACGCCCGTGGGCAACTGGGAAATTATATCAAAACAAATGAACCCGCCGAGCGTTATGGGTACACGCTGGCTCGGACTAAATATCCCGTACGGCCAGTACGGCGTCCATGGCACCAATAACCCCGGCAGCATCGGGAGTTTTGCCAGCCACGGGTGCATCCGGATGCACAATGTCCACGTTGAAGAAATTTATCCTGCTGTTGCGGTGGGAACATCGGTCACCATCATTGGGACACCCTTCGGCGCCCCGGGCGTCCCCCCTTCCGTGCTGAAACATGGCGACGTAGGGCCGAGTGTTCTGGAAGTCCAGCGCTCCCTAAAGAGGCTCGGTTATCTCAAGTGGAACCCTGACGGATTCTGGGGGCAGGGCACGGAAAAGGCGGTCAAAGAATTTCGGGAAGATTACGGGCTAAAGGGGCCCAACAACGTGGACGACAAGGTCTATCAGCTACTCGGGTTTTAAATCACGGGCATAGTTTCCCACACAATAAAAGCCGCCCGCTCCGGACGGCTTTTACCGTAACTGAAATAACTTTGTAATCTACTCACCCCAAAAATGCAGCTTGACCCTCTCTTCGATTAAGCCGCTTTTATAAGCGTAGTCATAATAAATCAGCAGCGCGTGCCGGTAGCTCTCATCAAATTCGTAGCGGAGGTTCTTGAAATAATCCTCGATTACGGACAATGGCAGTGCACTCTTTTTCTGCATCTCCGCAATCATTGCAGGAACATGGTTGACCCCGATTCTTCTGGACTCCAGAAGGGCTCTTGATAACGCTTCCACTTCCTTTGGGTTGGCCTCGGCGTATGCCCTGCGAACCACCCACATGGCGTAAACCATTTTTTCACCAGTAAACTGCTTCCAGGCTTCCCCGAGATCGGTAACCTGGTAGGGCAGGTGCTTTTCCTTTACCCGCTGGTGGGCCAGCATCGCTTCATCCCCGATTAAAAGTGCCCCGTCAGCCTCGCGCATCATCATGTCAAAGTCGGGAGACACGGTTTCAAACTGCACATCCACGTGGTAGTAATGATCAAAGAGAACCTTCAGTAAAACAATGGAAGTTGCCGAGGATTCGGTCAGGTAGACCTTCTTCCCCTCCAGTTCCGTAACCGGCACCTTGCTGAAAAACAGGATGCTCGCCACACGACCGTTCGCGCTGATGGACAGGTCGGGGAGAATTAAGCAATAGTCAACATTACGGGCATACTCTATTGAGGATATCGGAGTGACTTCCAGCTCTCCGTCTAAAAAAAGACGGTTCAAGCGGGTGGGCGACCCTTTAACCAGTTCAGCTTCAAGGGGCAGAAAACCCTCTTCCAGAGCATAGTTTACCGGCAGGTAATTCATATATTCCACCTGCCCGAGGCGCAGTCTGGACACTAAAAACCCTCCTCAAAACGTTATAGATGGTATCGCGCTTAACTGGTATTCGCCCCACCGCTTTGATCAGTCTATTACCTAAAGCCTTAGACATAAAATGGCCGGTTGCCGCACCTGCGTCATGGGCGATTTTCTCCTCCGCCACGGTGCCATCCAGGTCGTCAACCCCGAAGGAAAGGGAAACCTGGGCCGGTTTTGGGCCGATCATAATCCCAAAGCCTTGACCCGTTTAAAGTTATCCGGCATCAGCCTGGCCACGGCCAGGTACTTAAATTGCCATACTCCGTTTTATCTAAAAGCCCCGTTAGCTATTCAATTCTGTATTTTTCGGGTGCTAGTCCAGAAGAAATGAAGTTAGACCTTGACACATGCTAAAGCAGGTGTAAAGGGTATAAAATATCCAGGAAAGCAAACAAAAACATTATAACACTCAGCATCCCGTTTAAATTAAAAAACGCGATACCAGCCCGGGACAGGTCGTCTGGCCGCACCAGCGTATGCTGATAAATCAGAATGCCAACAGCTAGCACCACCCCGGTCAGATACAGGGCTCCTGCATTTAAGATTAAACCCGCAGCTAGAAATAGCAGCGGCGCCACAACATGGGAGAAGACGGAAATGGCCAGTGCCCTCTTGATCCCGAAGCGTGCTGGAATCGAACAAAGCCCTTCCTTCCGGTCGAATTCATAATCATCACAAGCGTAAATAATATCAAATCCGGCAACCCAAAAAAGGACTCCCAACGCCAGCAATACCGGCGCCAGGTCAACGCGGCCAGAGATGGCAATCCAGCTTCCCAGGGGCGCCAAACCCAGCGCCGCTCCCAAAAACAGGTGGCAGGTCCAGGAAAAACGCTTGGTGTAGGAGTAGATCAACAGCACCAGCACGGCCACCGGAAAGAGCCTGAAGGCCAGGGGACTGAGCTGATACGAGGCATAAAATAAAAGGCACAAGGAAAGAAAAACATATAGCCACACTTCCGAAACGCTAATCAATCCCCTGGGCAGGGCCCTTCCCGCAGTACGCGGGTTTCTGGCGTCAATATGGCGGTCAATAATCCGGTTGAGAGACATTGCCGCCGTGCGGGCGCCTGCCATGGCCAGGGTAATATAAAGCAAATCGTGGGCCGATGGTATTTTCATTTCGGTGAGAAAGGCACCAACGTAAGCAAAGGGAAGAGCAAACAGGGTATGCTCAAACCTAATCATGTTCAGAAAGATACCCAGCTTACTAAAGACCATAACTCTTCCACTTCCCGTCAACCAACTTCTTGATCTTTTCGCTCATGACGATGTCCCCGGGCCACTGGCGATGATGTCCCTCGGAAGGTCCCTTGCGGGTGGCGTCAATGCCCATCTTAGTCCCCAGGTGAGGTAAGGGCGAAGCATGATCCAGGGCGTCCAAAGGACCATCCACTGTCATTACGTCCCGGCCCGCATCGATATTGTTAAAAACACGCCACATGACTTCAGACATGTCCTGCACGTTGACGTCCTCATCTACAACGATAATGAGCTTGGCCAGCATCATCAACCCCAGCCCCCATAAGGCGCACATTACTTTCCTGGCCTGGCCGGGGTAGCGTTTTTTAATGGAAACGATGACGCAGTTATGGAAAACCCCCTCGGGAGGCATGTTCATGTCCACCACTTCGGGCAGCGTGAGCCTCATCAAAGGCAGGAATATCCGCTCAATAGCCTTTCCGATAAAGGCATCTTCCATGGGAGGCCTGCCCACAATGGTAGCGGGGTAAATGGGATTTTTGCGATGTGTGACACAGGTCAGGTGGAAAACAGGATACTGGTCGGCCAGGGAATAATACCCGGTGTGATCACCAAAGGGCCCTTCCAGCCTGGTTTCATTGGGATCAATATACCCTTCCAGAATCACTTCGGCGTGGGCCGGGACTTCAATGTCAACGGTCTCGCACTTCACCAATTCCACCTGCTCCTTGCGCAGGAAGCCTGCAAAAAGCACCTCGTCAATCCCCGGTGGAAGCGGGGCTGCAGCTGCAAAGATCAAAACCGGGTCAGCGCCCAGCGCTACGGCCACGGGCATTTTTTCCGTCCAACCGCGCAACTTGCCGCAGTGCTCCGCTCCGTCCTTATGAATGTGCCAGTGCATCCCGGTGGTTGTCTCATCGTAAACCTGCATCCGGTACATGCCGACGTTCCTTCGCCCGGTCTCCGGATCCCTGGTAAAAACCAGGGGCAGGGTGATAAACGGCCCGCCGTCCTCCGGCCAGCACTTTAAAACGGGTAGCCCCGCCAGGGATGGCTTATTTATCTGGACAACTTCTTTACATGGGCCGCTTTTGACATCCTTGGGCAAGAAGGATGATAACTTTGCCAGCCTGGGGATCGTTTTCAGCTTACCCCAAAAAGTGGTTGGCAGTTCTGACTGCTGCAGGAAGGAAAGGAGTTCATCCCCAATCCGGTCCAGGTCCTCCACGCCCAGGGCCAGTTTCATCCTTTCCAGGGTTCCAAATAAATTGGTGACAACCGGCATCGAGTAACCCTTAACACGATCAAAAAACAGTGCCGGACCGCCAGCCTTAACAACCCTGTCGCTAATTTCGGTAATTTCGAGCTCGGCGTCAACTTCCGCCGCAATTCTTTTCAGCAGCCTCCGGTTTTCCAACTCTGCTATGAAGGCGCGCAAATCGGAATATGCCACTTTTGCACCTTCCTTTTAAAAACACTGGTTTTGCGGGCGTTTCACCGGTATTTTACGATTTATTTTTTTGTCCGATGTGTACTGCAACGATACCGCCGGTCAATTCATGGTAGCGAGCGTTTAATAGGCCGGTTTCCTCAAAGATATTCCTGATTTCCGACTGGTGTGGAAACACCTTCAATGAATTGGGAAGCCAGCTGTACGGCCCGCTCACGCCAACCCCCATTCTCCCCAGCAGGGGGACAAGATGATTAAAATAACAATAATAAAGCTGTTTAAAAACAGGCGCGCTGGGCTTGGCTAACTCCAGGGAGAGGACTTTTCCCCCTGGCTTCACCACCCTGCGCATCTCATCGATGACTTTCCGGATGTCCGGCACATTGCGCAGGGCAAAACCAATGGTGGCGCAATCAAAGGTGTCGTCCGGAAAAGGAAGAGCCATGGCGTTACCCTTGACCAGTTCAATTACGCCATGATCCGGGGTCCGTTGGATATTTTCTACGGCCCTGGCCAGCATCTTCTCACAAAAATCGAGGCCCACCACGTGTCCCTGCAGGCCAACCACTTTTGCCTGTTCCAGGGCAAGCATCCCCGTACCGCAACAAACATCCAGGCCCCTTCCACCCGGTCCGAGCCCTGAATGTTCTATTGTAAATTTTCTCCAGTATTTATCACGATTGAAAGACAGGGTTGTATTGAGCAGGTCGTACCGGTGGGCGATGGACGAAAAAACCGCGTGTACGTATTCTTCTTTATTTTTGTGTTGGCCGAACTGCATTAAATAACCTCCGGGTTTAAGGTTTGAACTACATAAGGCAGCCGGCCCGTGGTAGATCACTTAGCCGGCAGTTTTTAGATGACCATGCGTCGTACAGGAAGCCCCTGACGGTACAAGTTATGGACCAGTTTTTCCAGGAGGGTTCTCTCCGGCCCGGCTGATACCGAGGAAAGGGAGTTAAGCGCCTCTACCAGATAAGTGGAGGCATGTTCCATGGGGATACCATGTTCAAGAAGGCCGTAAGCCATTCCCAGGTTTAATCCGTAGCACCGCATGGATTCCCGGTCCTCAGGCGCCGCGTCCGTCAGTAAAGCGCCCAGGGAGCAACACCCGGCAAAGAGAGTGGCAGTTTCTTTACGCACCACCTCGCGAAAAGCCTTAGAGGGTGGAACCTGCCTGGTCAATTTCTTTTTCAGAAGCCCTCCCTCGTGGATCTGGCAAATAATCTCCGCCAGGGGGTCGAGCAGGTTGAGGATACCCGCTTCGGACAAGAAGAAAAAAAACTTCCCGTAAAGGTAGTCCCCAACCAACACCGGAAATTGGGAACCGTCTTTCGGGTCGACATTCCCACGATAATATTCCGAGTCGTTTTCCGATATTCCCTGATGAACATTTGATGCCATATAAATGAACTGAATAACGCCGGCAAGGGCTATGGTCTTTTCCCGGGCCAGTCCGTAAATCCGTGAGGACAGGATTACCAGTACCGGCCGAATATTTTTGTTGATTGAAGAAAAATCCAGGTGTGCGTATGTTCCCAGGTATCCCGTCTTAATCGTAAGGTGCTTCTTGATCAAATTGTGTACCGCAAGAAGTTCATCATCAATCGGTGTGCTGATATTGCTTAACATTTCAGCAAGGCTCCCCCTTTATACTACTATGTATATATTCGGTACACCCTTACAATTTCCTTCTCGACAGCAATTTTTAGTATCCGGCGCGGAAATATTAACCCCTAAAAATCAGCAAGCCTTGCAATTCTTCTCATTGCAAGGCTTGCTAATTATTCTTTTTGTTGGTACTAATAAATATCCCTCCTAGAGATTTGCGGCTACCTTAAAGCAAGCTTCCGGCATGATACCCCGTTTCATTTCTTTAGCTGTCATGTGTTTCGCGCTAAAATGGTCGGTCAGGTAATTGCATGCGTCCCATGGATTTACTCTTTCACCGCAGGTGAACACGTCCACTGCCGCGTAGCCCAGTTCCGGCCAAGTATGGATAGCCAGGTGTGATTCGGATATTACCACCACACCGCTTACCCCTTGAGGACTAAATTTGTGGAATACGCATTCTCTGACCTCAGCGCCAGCCTCCAGCGCAGCGTTTACCATGATTTCTTCAACCTTTTTAATGTCATTTAGAACGTCAAAGTCGCATCCACAAATTTCAGCCAATACATGGCGGCCCAAATGTTTCATCTATCTGCCTCCTTTTAGACAATATTTATGGAATTAACAAACCCCCAGTATAAACGCAAGGATTGGTCAATTCCAATCAAATTCAATTTTAGCATATTATCTTATCTTGTCAATAAAATTTTGAGCCTGTCGACCATTAACCCCGCATATATTTCAATATTCTAAAATTGTTTAAAATACTCCGGGTTTAAGCGCTAACACCGTTACTTAGTGTACCGATCCCCTCTATTTCCACTTCCACCCTGTCGCCTGTAGACAGGAATCCCACCCCACCCGGCGTCCCCGTCAGGATGATATCGCCGGGAACGAGCGTCATTATTCCGGATACAAAACTGACCAGTTCCGGAACACTGTAAACTAGATTCTCAGTTGAAGATTTTTGCCTGATGATCCCGTTTAAACGCAGGGAAACCGTAACGTCACCGGGATCCAAGTCATTAACAATATACGGACCGAGCGGTAGAAACGTGTCAAAAGATTTGGCCCGGGTCCACTGTCCATCCTTGCGCTGGAGGTCCCTGGCCGTGACATCATTGGCGCAGGTGTAACCAAAGATGTAATCCCGGGCTTCTCCGGGCTTAACCCTCCGGCAGAGTCTGCCGATAACCACGGCCAGTTCAGCCTCGTAGTCCACTTGCCTGCTCGATAGAGGTAAGATTATGCTTTCACCATGACCAATCACTGCAGTAGGTGGTTTTAGAAACAAAACGGGCTCCTCCGGTACGGCCAGGTTCAGTTCCTCTGCATGGTCCCGGTAATTGAGCCCCACGCAAACAGCCTTGGTTGGGGAGCAAGGCGCCATGACTACAAGTTCTTCCAGGGGATAATCCCTGTCGCCGGGCTGGATACCCTGGAAAGGATCGCCTGCAAGGGCGGTTACCCTGTTCCGTGCTATCATTCCATAAAACACCTGGCTCTTATACATATATCTCCCAATCAGCAAATAAACGAACTCCTCATTGGTTAATTTTGAAAACGTCCTCAAGACAGTATGACTTCTCTTAAGCCCTTATAATCCAAGGCCATACTAATTCTCTTTCCGGCTAGCCTTTCCCTGCAAATTACTTTTTTTATTTCTCCGCAAGATCATACCATTAGGGCAATTTCTAACTAATTTAAAGAGCGAGTAAACCTGAGGATAAGCTGGGAAACTGTTTCATCTTATTAATCTGAATAAAAAGCGCCGGCATTTAGCCGGCGCAAGAAAATCTATTTACTGTTATCCTGGCTTGCGCAATTGCCGGGTCTCCAGTCTTCACAAGCTCCGTTAAAAATCTGCACACAATTCACTTCTTTGAAAATGTAAAATATGAAACCAGGACAACAACAATCCACTTTTGTATTGCAGTTTTTAAAGTCACCCATTGTTCCCCTGACGGCTTCCAAAGCTTCTTTAACCATCTTTTTTCCTCCATTCAATTTAAAATTTTTAGCTACAACCACTTTTTGACATTATTCAGAAAAATTTAATTTTACCTAGTAAACATTTTTTACGCATGGACTGCCGGGTCTCCAATCTTCACATGAACCATTGAATATTTGCACACAGTTTACTTCTTTAAAAATAAAGAACACAAAATTGGGACAGCAACAATCGACAAATTTACCACCCCTGGTATTATCCACTTCATCCAACGTTTCCTGAATTGCTTCTGAATCTTTATCCACGAAATTTCCTCCTTTCACAAATATATCCTCAGAAATTACTACTTCTACATCATATGAATTAATAGCTTAAATTTTGACTATATTAAAAGGATATTTTCGGGAATTATTGCCATGTTACCAGGAAAATTACATTCAACTTGACTGGTGCAAGGGGAAAAATACTTGATGGTAAAACAGCTTAACCGATAGGCCACCAGATATGGCAACCTGGTCTGCCAAACTTCCCAATAAAAAAAATGCCTGACCTGACCAAGAAAGGTTTCCTCCATTGCCCCATGTTTAGTCATAAAAAAAGCACCTCATTCATTGGTATTTATGTCTTACTTTACCAAACACCAATATTATAGTGCCCCATGTTGGCTATCCAACTCTTCATTTATATTTGTTTACCGCTAAACCATTACAGCACGATCTTCCTAACAGGTTCTCAGCTTAACCCAATTTAGCCAAACCTACTTTTATCAGATCTACATGTTCAAGCTGAAGAAGAGCCTCCTTTTTTTCAAGACCTCCTGCGTAACCAGTCAGATTTCCGTTGGAACCCACGACCCTATGGCACGGTATCAATATGGAAATGGGATTGTGCCCAACAGCACCGCCTACAGCCTGGGCAGACATAAAGGATAATCCCCGCCCAACAGCAAGTTCCTTTGCAATTTGACCATATGTTGTAATTTGCCCGTAGGGGATTCTTAAAAGGATCTCCCAAATAGCTTTTTGAAAAGTCGTTCCTTGAGGGTCAAGTCGCAGCTCAGGTATGGAATCTCTACCTGAAAAGTAATCAGCCAACCACACCCGTAGTGCCTGAAAAACAGTAGAATCAGGCTCACAAACCCATCTGTCTGTTTTAGACGGGTAATACTTTTGTCCAATGAACCATAAGCCGGTAAGCGCTCCTTTTTCAGCAGACGCTGTCATAGCCCCCAAAGGAGTATCAATTGTACAGGTATAGAGCACGGTTTCAACAACTCCCCCTGAGTATTCCTATTTCTAAATCACAGTTGATCCTGCCGTCTACAATTTCGATCACCCGGTCCGCACCGGCGGCGATATCGCGGTCGTGGGTGACCATCACCAGGTTCGTTTTGTTTTCCCTGACAATTTCTTTTAAAAGTTCCATCACCATATTGCTGGTCTTGCTATCCAGGTTTCCGGTCGGCTCGTCTGCGAATATTATTTTCGGCTGGTTGATCAACGACCGGGCAATGGCCACCCTCTGCTGCTGGCCCCCGGACAGCTGGTTCGGGTACTTGCCGCCGTACTGTTTAATCCCTATCCGCTCCATCAGGTACATAGCCCGGTCGACAATCTCTTGAGGCGGTTTGCCTTTCCCAATCCAATAAGGAATGAGGATGTTTTCAAGGGCCGTAAACTCGGGGAGCAAATAGTGGAACTGAAAGATAAAGCCGATTTTCTCGTTGCGATAGGAGGCCAGCTGGCTCTTACCCAGTTCGGTAATGTCCTGGCCGTCCAAAAAGACTTTGCCGCTGGTCGGCGCCTCCAGCAGGCCGATAATATTTAAAAGGGTGCTCTTGCCCGATCCGGACGGCCCGATAAATGCGGTAAACTGGCCGCTCTTAATAGAGAGATCGATATCGAACAGCACCTGGACGACCACTTCATCCCCGTAGAACTTGTTGATTTTATCCAGAACGATAATATTATCCATTTCTGATCACCTCCATCGGGTTCAGCCCGGCTGCCCTGCGGGCAGGTACGAGAGCTGCCACGGAGGCCGAAACGGCAGCTAATACCGCCGGCAAAAGGATGTTTGTCAGCGTTATTTTTAATTCATAAGTCGGGCCGCCACTGCTTTTTGTCCCAAACATAAACATTTCAGTCATGCCGAGCCCCAGCAAAATGCCTACCAGCGCTCCGGCAAATCCCATGGAAAAACCCTGGATGATAAAAATACGGGCTGCGCTTTTGTCATTTGTGCCCATTGCCTTGAGGATGCCGAGCTGGCGGGATTTTTGAATGGCAATAATGGCCAGGACACTTGCAATACCAAGGGTAATGCTGAGCAAAACAAAAAACTGAATCATGGCGGACGAGGTGTCCTGCGCTCTCAGGCCGCTCAACAGTTCCTTGTTTCTTTCCTGCCAGGACTCCACTTTCACCTGACTAAAGCTCCCCCTCAGATTTTCGGCCAGGCTGTCTGCCGCAAAAACATCATCCACCTGAATTTCTATGGCCGAAACCCCGGTGATGTCCAAAAAATTCCGCGCCCGGTCCAGGGACATGACTACCATATTGTTGGCCGCCGACGCTCCCAGGTCGAATATGCCCTGGATGGAAAAATAATCGCCCTCTCCCTTTTGGTTTCTCAGGTAAAAAGTATCACCCACTTTAAGGCCTGACTTTTCCGATGAGGCCACGCCGATCAAAACGTTGTTCCCGCCCGGCCGGAGCTCCCCGTTTACAATATTCTTTTTAAACTTGTAGATTACATCGGCTTCGGGCAGGGTTATTCCTTTGATGATAACCGGGAAAGACGATCTGCCTTTTTCTATGTAACCGTTGCCGTTAACCATCGGCGCAGCGACAGTTATTTCATTTATGCCGCCCAGGTAATCACCGTAACGCTGCCACGACAATATTTCGCTTTCCTCGGTTTTCAGCGGCTTTTGGTAATCATCTATGGCGCCCCCGCCAATCCCCAAAGGCAGCGGAGAGGATAACGGCGGCGCGATGGTAATGTGCGGGGAAGAACCAATGGTGCGCTGAATGAGGTTTCTCTGCAGCCCGTCCATTAGTGATATTAAAAATACCTGCACGGCCACCCCGACTGCAATGCCGAGAATAATCAGCGCCGTCTGCGACCTGCCGTTCACAAGAAACCTGCGGGCTACCATGAATTCGTAAGTATTAAATCGCATCGGGCAGGACCTCCCGGCCGAGGTGCACTTTGAAGCCGCCTGGTTTCTTGGCCGGAGACAAAACTACGGTTCCTTCCGGGAGGTCTTCGGCAATAACCCAGCGCTCGCCTACACTGCGGTATGCGATTGGTGTTTTAACAGCCTGATCATCTTTCAAGATCCAAACAAACGCTTCTTTTTCTGTAAAATCTACAAATTGCTTGGGCAGCGCGTTAACCTGCCTGTTGGTCTCCGACAAAAGCTCGACACTTGCTGCCATGCCATACCGAATAAAGGGTTTCGCGTTTTTGATCTCCAGCCTCAAAAGGCAGGTTCCTTTTTTTTCGTCAATCTGGGGGGCAATGTAAAACAGCTCGGCTTCAAGCTTGTCCTGAGGGTAGGCGTCAAGCGCCACTAAAGCAGGCTGCCCCGGCTTGATCTGGGAAAGCTCTTTTTGGTCGACATCTGCCTCAACCACCCAGTTTTGCTGCCTCAGCACAGTTATAAGCACCTCCCCAGTCGTTACCTGCTGGCCGGTAGAGTAATTCACCTTGCTGACCGTTCCCGTAACCGGTGCTATGATCTTCTTATCTCCCACTACTTTTTGCGCTATCTTTAACTGGGCCTCATTATAGGAAATCTGGGCCTCAATCTCCGCCAAGCTGCTTCCCCCTGCCAGGGAGTCCCTGGTAAGTACAGCCTGGTTATATTGGGAAAGGAACAATTGGTAATTATTGACGGCTTTTTCAAAATCCACTACCGGCACGGCGCCCTGCTCATGAAGCGTTTTGAGACGGTTCATCTCTTTTTCCGCTTCTAAAAGCTTTACTTTGTCCTGGCGCACCTGCTCTTCCTGCTTGGGCAAAGCCTCTTCCTCAATATTTCTTTTCTTGCTCCGGCTCAGGTTCAGGTCGCTCAAGGCCAGTTGCATATTCTGCCTGTCCTGGTAGTCATCCATCTCGATCAGCAGTTGGTCTTCCTGGACCAGTTCCCCTTCACGGCAGTTAACAGCCGATATTTTACCGGAGGTAGCTGCGGTAATCTCGTAGGGCTGGGGAAAGCTGACCCTGCCGCTGGCCAACACGGCACGGTTGATGTCAAGCGGCTTTAACCTGTAATAATCGATTGTATTTTTTTTAAGATAAACTGTCCGCCCCCCTAGTAAAACAAAAACAAGCACGAGAAATGCCGCCGAGATTTTTAGCCAGTTAATTTTCTTTTTTTCCGCCACGCTATAAGGCCCCCTTCAAATGAGTTAACTAATTAAATTGCAGAGCTGACGCATCAAAAACCACCGCATACCTAATTTGCCAGGAATTTGGGCAGGTAAATTGTGCGAATAACAATTTTGGCCCGTTCACTCTAACGCCTTATACAACGCCATGTTTGCGATTCATTCGTACCTGATTAAATTGGAAGCATTTTTAAAGACCTGTTGCTTAATATGTACCGGATAGAATCTGCAATGCGACTTTTGGACGGCTTCGGGCTGGATAAATGCGCATAGGCAAACGGCAAGGTTGGTCAAAAATCCTTTTCCAGCTCTTCCAGGTGAAGCGAAAGCAACTCAATAGTTCGTTTTAGCCGGGGTCGAATCTCCTCCCGCATATCTTTATAGACCTCTCTCCCAGCGTCTTTCAGTTCATAGATACGCTTAGGATGACCGCTGGAATCATCGATATATTCAGAAACCAGACCCAAACGCGCCATTCGCTGCAAAAGAGGGTAGACAGACCCCGGGGAAGGTTTCCAGTTCCCCCCGGTTATCTGATAAATCTTGTCGATAATTCTTTTTCCATACGTTTTTTCCTGCGCCAGCAGGCCGAGGACATAATACGGGAGGAGGCCCTTTAAGAGCAGTCCCCTGCTCAATTTTGAAACATCAATGAGCTTTTCATATATATTTTCCTTATCTTTTTTCATGTGCGGCCCGGATGCAGGCGTCTAAAAACTGTCGTACGCACCCGTAAAACACAACTCCTTCCCTACAGCAAACATAAAATAGTAGACACACAAACCAATTACCCGGCATTAAAATCGATAACGATATATATCGTTATCGATATCTTATCACCTAATTTATCCATTAGTCAATTATTATTCCAGACGGTGAAATAGCTAAAGGCCTTTTGTTTTTTATGATATGCTTTTTGTGTAACTTTTTAGCTTGTTAATTCGTGTATATACTGAAGGGAGGGCGCAGATGGAGGTTAAAAATCCCCTGGAAACAGTCTATAAGCTCTACTTAAATGATGTCTACAAGTATTTGCTCCATCTGTCAAAACATCCTCAAACAGCACAAGATTTGACCCAAGAGACATTTTACCGGGCCTATCTTTATCTAGACAATTATCAGGGGGAGAAAGTTAAGCCCTGGCTGTTGCATGTGGCCCGCAACGTATTTATTGACTGCTGCCGCAAGGAGAAGCGCCATATTTCTATAGACTCTGTGGATGTGGAACGAGTTTTCTATAGCGGCCAGGCTGGGCCGGAGGAAATTTATCTGTTATCCGAAGAAATACATGAAGGGCTAAAGCTATTAACCTCCTTGCCCCCAAAGCAGCAGCAGGCGATTCTTCTTTGTGACTATTATAGTTTTACATATCAGGAGGCTGCTGAATTGCTGGATATTACCCTGCCCAATCTCAAGGTTAGCCTTTTCCGGGGGCGGAGGAAAATTAAAAAACTAAAGGAAAGGGAGGCAAAGAGATGAACTGTTCAGATGTGGAAAAAAAATGGGAAAACTATTTGAGCGGCAACCTTACTGTTGCAGAGGAAGCGCAAATAGAAGCACATATCAATAAATGTAATGCTTGCAACACTAAACTAAATGATGAACTGCGAAGCAAAAGTGCAGCATTCCTTAATAATGAGAAGGAAACCAGGATACTCAAATATGCCAAATGGAAAAGCAGAATTACCAATGCCCTTTTTGTGCTTTTCCTGATACTTTTAATTACCATTGTGAGCAGTTTGTTGTCTGCACTGTATTATATTTGGGGTGAGCCCGACCGGGCTCACAATGCTATTAGAGTGTCAAGTATGATGACAGAGATGACCATGCCCAACATCATTCCCGGAAGTGGCGGCAGCAACATAAAGAGTTTTTTCAGAATGGAAAGCAGCTACGAACTGCGGAAACAAGTGGGCAGGGAAATACAATCCATTGGCACCCTGGAAACCAACATGCTTTTCAACTTGATGAATGTGGTAAGAAATTGGAATGGCGGCTCGTTAGATCTAAAACTGTACTTTGTTTATCCCGAAAAACAAGGGGGACTAGAAAATGAAAACACCTGGAGCAATTTGGAAATATTACCTGAAGGCACCGTTTCTGAATTAGCCGTCTCCTTTGACCAGAGCTATTCTTTAGATGAAGTTTATCAGCTTTTCTCCGGGTATGATGTTGAGCTGCTTTGGTTTGCGGTTAACACCGGAGTGGAATCTGTTTTAAGGAATACTCATATTAGTACCATTAATGGCCTTTGGGGCTTTCCTCACTTTGGAAATTCACTGATTTATGAACCAGACAATATAGGAGGTTATACGTTAAAAGTTGACGGTGACAGTGAGAAAAAAGCCGCTGCCTTTATTGGTGCACTGGAATTTTTAATTGAACATGAAGCCTGGGCCCAAAAGTCGTACCGGGGGAATACTAAGGAGCTTTTGTTGCAGGAACGACTGAATTATGTCAAGGAAAATGGAGTTAAAGTTTATGGAGCTGTTGTCACCGGACCAACCAAGGAACTATTACGCTTAAAAGAGGTCGAGGAAATCAGGTTTCCTGTACTGGGAGAGGTAACCTGGTGGAATTGGCAGGCGAGAGATTATCATGGGACTATATGGAATTAAGGTGAGCACGGGTGTCAAGGGCGCCTATATACATTGAATTTATAGGATATGCTTTGGGTACATGTCTTTTTAGAATGCTGTCAAGGTCTTTAGAAACGACTTAATTCATAAGCATTGCTTTTGAGAGAAGCATTATGGGATGGGGAAATTTTACATGAATAAAAAAGTAAAATATACCATACTAATTTCCATTTTTATAACCATTATAATAATTATTATTTACTACCCTTACACTGAGTGCCTTTCTGCAACAGACATACAGAAAATCACACTAAATTCTACCGCACTGGCTTTACTGGTATTGCTGGGAATTTACTGTTTAAAAACAGTAATAATGATCATTCCTCACGTAGTTCTCTATATCAGCGCAGGCTTAATGTTTCCGACATTATGGGCAATTGTGATAACCTACTTCTGCCTTACTGTGGAAATGACAATCTGCTTTTTCATGGGGCGCCGCCTGGGCCGTAGAAGTGTAATTAGTTTAATAGAGAAAAATGAGCGTGCAAGACGAATACTGGAATATTTCAACGGAAACAGTGTGATGAGTTGCTTCCTTATTCGGTTTGTCCCCGGGCCGCCGGCCGATCTTACGAGCATGTTCATAGGTGCGACAGATGTACAATATCCCCATTTCATACTATCCACATTGTTAGGACTTACGCCCGGCATGATACCTTTCGTTTTGGCGGGAAAAACAGCAGCCACTCCTCTTTCGTCTGAGTTTCTTATTCCTTTTTCGATAAGCATAGCCCTAACATTTTTCTTGGCAGCCGGATATCATTTGTGGCTAAAAAACCTGAAATTAAGGACAAACAAATATTGATATTTTTGTTGAACAGTGAGAGCTATCCCTTCACCAGTATATGAAACGGCTGGTGGTGGGCTTCTATCTGTTCTTCCATAGCGCTGAAGAGATAGGTTTGGCAAGCCCATCTGTCGTAATAGGAAAGTTTTCTGAACATACTCAGTACCCGCCTAAAAACGGATTTCCCCAGGCCAGGGCTCTTTCAGGCTTCTAGCCCAAACCCGGCACAGGTAGTCCCAGGAGTGGCCCTTCTCCACAAGGTGAAACAGGTAAGCCCCTTTTGGGGTCAGCTTGAACGAGTCATCTTCCAAAACGGCAAGGCCGCAAATACGTAACGCTGCCAATAAAAGGCTGAAGCGGCGTTTAATAGGTTCATGAAACAGTTCCAGGAAACGCTGGACCGGGATATTCAGATCATACATCCGCCAGTAGAGCCAGTACAGCATTTCCAACCGAGCGGGCATTTTCATCCCTATTGAAACCGGCAGGTCTTTTTTAACGGCGTTAATATATTGACCCACGTCAAAAGTGTTCAAGTAAAAGTAACCGCTATTTAGGGAAGCGGCCCCGGCGCCGATACTGACGAACCTTTCCCGTGTCACCGAGCTGTATCTGGGCGCCCCTTCGCGCGTATAGGTCCAGATAGAGGTCCTTTTATACCCGCATTTTTGAGCCAGATCTACAATGGCGTCCAGCATTTTTTTCTCGGCCACCATGCCGGTTTTCCTCAGTCCAAGACGTCTGATGTAAGAGTCCATCCCGGTGTAGGGAAATACGATCAGCGGGTAGGCCGAAACCTGGTGAGCGCCCAGTTCAAAAGCTTTGGCTACGTCGTTTACAGCATCGCCCAATTCCTGTCCGGGCAGGGCAAAGATCAAATCCACGTCAACAGTATCAAACCCGGCGTCAACAGCCATTCTAACCGCGTCTACCGCTGTCGGTCCGTCGTACGGCCTGCCGATAACCTTTAAAAACCGGCTGTTGAATGTTTGAACCCCGACGCTCAACATATTCACCCCGGCCTCCCGGAGTAATCTCAGGTTCTCCGGGTTGAGGTCGTTTGGGTGAGCCTCCACCCCGATACAGTTACCTGTATTGAAAAGCCCCTTGATTCTGTTTATCAGTTGAACCAACTTCGGGGTTACTGAGGTAGGAGTTCCGCCGCCGAAATAAACCGAGTCAATCCGGGCGCTGCTGAATATTTCCTTGTAGCGCAGCAGTTCCAGTAAAAGGGCTTTGCAGTATTCATCTGCCTTATCTTCCCGGTACAGGCACTTATTATAAGGGCAAAAAGGGCAAATCCACCGGCAGAAGGGAATATGCACGTAAAGCCCAAAGTTTTTTAGGGATGAGTCAAATTGAGGCGTTTCGCCTGAATTCAAGCAAAAAGGCTTCAACTGTCCGGCCAAAAAAACCCTTAGAAGGGTTGAAAGCATCGTAATTCCTTCTTTTTCCTTATCTAAATTTTGATTTCAACTATTTATGGACGCACCAGGCCATAACTACCTTCCAGTTGTTGGCGCCATAATAGCCCTGGGGGATATCCGGATCTTCATAAATCAGGCCCTGCTCTCCCCCATCCGGCTCGGCACGCCAGATGGAAGCTTTTTCACCCTCCACCCGCACCCACATCAGGCCTTTGCCTCCTTCGGCCTTTGGTTTTATAGCCGGATGCTTTAATAACTTCCCCAATTAAAAGTACCGGATTGGTCATAATAGGCTTCCCTTATCACCACAAACGGTAAGTTTACCTAAGAATTCAAGCAAAGAAGCTCAAGCCCAGTGGAGTTGTCTTTCTGATAAATAATGTGAGAGCCTGTACTTTTCATCGTCAAGTCGGATGGGAGCCAATCATATGAAGTTAATGATATGCCATTTCATCTGATCATCACTGTAGCGAATGTACGTCAGCCAACCACCTGGTCTCACGACGGCCAATGGCTGGCGTTTATCCGCGTCACCGACCAGGAGGCCGATACCGCCCCGCTCTGGTTGGTATTTAATTGTACAAAAAACTAAAATCGGGTTTCAGCATATCGTTTAATACTGAAAATTCAACCGGGAATTCCTGTATGCCGGCGGCATAGGGCCAATATTCATACTGCTGGAAATAGACCACAACCGCATCATTAGACAGGTAAAAGTCCTGGTCTTCCTTGATGGCTTCAAAGGATGCAATTGAATAATCAGGCAATATTCCTTCCTTTACCCTCTCATTTATCACATTCCTGACGATATCGCTGATATAAGAAACATAGTCTGCATCAACCTTCACCAGATCCCCAAGCTTGTATTCTGCACCTGTTTTCAGGTCAAGGGTATGGGAGCTTTGCACCGTAAGTCCATGCGCTCCTCCGGTATATTGGTAATTCAAGAATACAACGCCTAGCAATCCGTTTTGATTGTATTTCAACCGGTAGTCGAAATAGGTTTCACACTTATTTGGACTGCCTGTATACCCGGACGCTATGACCTTTTCCATTTCATCCGCATTTTTCAGCCCCTCATTTTTGGCATCCATAGCTAATTCCTTGAAGAGCGAGTTTATACTGTCCTGCACGGTTTTATCAATCAAACCGTCAATCTGCGGATACTGTAAGGTTGTTTCGATTATATCGGTCTCAGAAGCTTCTATTATTGCCTTTATGGAGATTGCATTCTCTTTTACGCTTTCAAGTTGAACCATTCCGTTTTGCCTGTCCCACCGGACTTTAAGCCCCAAGTTGTCAGAGAAGAAATCCGCCCCCATGTAGGTACTGTCTGCGACGATGTTGTAATCTCCGCTCATATAATAAAGATGGTCATTCGCGGTTATTTTATGGTTATTCAGGTCAATCATTATATTTTTCCCGGGCTTGGAGACGGATATCGGATTATCCTTTCCCGACCACTGTATTTCATATCCAAGCGCTTCACCAACCGCCCGCAGCGGCAAATAAACATTTCCTCCGTCAATATAGGCGGCGGCCTCAATTTTAGTACCGTCCAGCACGATTACAGGTTGACTGTCAGTTGCCGCAAAACCAAATGCAGGTATTGACAAAAGCATGGAAATAATTACTGCTGCCATAAAAACCTTTTTAGTCATGAGATCGACACTCCTTAGCATTATAAGTCTTATTCTGTTGTTTAATCCTGTTTTCACCAGGGACTTCCCTCCACGAATTCCACCGTCGCCTTATTTGCCGGGATACGTATTAAAACATACGGGCAGGTGATCACCTGTGCTGTCACCTGACCGGGCGCCGGGCCGTCAATCCGGTAATAAACCTTCAACTTGCCCGAACTGCCGGAGATACTGATGACCCCCACGCTGTAGCCGGCCGTCGGCTTTTCTCCCGCAGCGGCGAGCAGATAGCTCCATCCACCCAGGGTTTTCGAGCCGGTAAAGGGCTGCATGGTGTTGGCGGCTATCCACTCCTTGATTTCTTGCGGGACGCTTTCATCATCCTGGGACATGATCTTGAAGGGCACCGGCCTTCCATACAGATCAACAGGCCGGTAATACGGCGATCCCATCTCTTGAATAAGGTTTTTCGCTTTTTCGATGCTGTCGCTTTGAGGGTATTCCTCTAATATTCTTTGCAGATAAGCGGCATCGCCGGTGTAAGCGCCAAGGGCCAGCAGGGCGTCATCGGCCATGGAGCTGTCCGGGTATTCTTGGACAAATTGCCGGTAGGTGGTAACTATTTTTTCTGTAATTTCCGGCATGTTGAAGCCGAAGGAAGCGTCCTGTCCCCACTCGTCCAGGCCGATGTAAGAAAGGCCGGTGGAGTAAAGCGCCTTGGCCTTCAGCTCCAGGGGGAAGGACTGATCCTGATAGGCCTGCTGGAAATAGGGCAGGCTGTGGTTGTAGTTGATCATCTCCCGCACGAAAACAGCCATTTCCGCCGGCGCGTGGCCGTGGCCCGTACTGTTGATATGCCCCAACCAGTTGTAATACTGGCGCTGCCCGGCCCACAGGTGGTTGTAGTACAGCATCTCGTTATGAAAGATGGCCGCCGCCAGACCGTACAAGTCAGCGGGATCCTTTGATTTTTCCCACTGCGCCTGCAAACCGGCAATTCTTTTTACTTCGACCAGCTGCTTTTCCACAGAGCCGCGGAAGTCGTATTCATCTAAGTCGTTAAAATAGTTAAACGGTAAGCTATTCTGGCTGACTGCCAGATCTTCCTGTTTTAAAAATTCCTCGAGCCTGGAAGCGGCCTGTGCATAATCCTCCCGGCGAATTTCCTTGACGGCCAGGGAATAGTTGACAAAGGCCTGCAGGGGCGGTTCCAGTTTTTCCAAGGACAGCGCCTTGAGCTGGTTGTAAGTCATCCTCACGTCCAGGATGTAGACCAACCTGCCGTCTGCTGCGTAGCGCATGTCCCCGTCGGGTAAAAAGCGCGCCTGCTGCATCGTTTTTATGGCGTCGGCAAAACGTTCCTTGATCTCGTAACAGCGGGCCAGGCGGTAGGCGGCGTCGTCAGCGGCCGGGTGGCGGGAAAACTCAGCCAAGAACTCTTCCCAGCCGGGGATTTCCCGGTCGTCCGGGTCGTACTCCTCATCCCCGTATGGAGGCACCCAGACAGTGTTAAATGATTCCTCTGTACGGTCTATTTCAAAATAAGGCTGCCCCCGCACTTCTTCGTAGACCTTGACCCCCCGGCCCAGGAAGCTTTGCGGGAATTTTTGGCCGGCAGCCTTCAACAACCGCCAGTCTGTTTGAAAAACCCATTCTTTTTGAGCCGGGGTAGCCACTCCGTTTTGGTCCGTATCCCGCACGAACCACTCCAAGGCCTTTTCCTGGCCCAAATCCGTGTAGAGGACGGCAAGGCATTCCTGGCGGCAATACGGCGAAGCGTCCGTTTCGGCTGTTTTCCACAGCCACTCAATCAAATCGTTTATACCGGCTTCTTTCTGCTGTGAGAGGTTGGAGCCGGCAATTATACGGATTAAATCAGCTCTTTCCTTGGCGGAAGCAAGACCGGCATAGAGACCGTCCAACGTCTTCAACGCTTTCGCCTCTCCCAGTTGATAAAGGGTAAAAAGCTGGTTGCAGCGGTAAGCAGCATCGGGTTCTTTTTCCTGCGCGCGCCACAGCCAACCAATGACGGCCGCACGGTCGGCCCCGCTAAGCTGCCGGGCAACAACACCGACGGCATAAACAATGTTTCGCCTGGCCTTAGGGTTGCTCAGTTCGGTGTGAATCCGGTCCAGCCACTGCACGGCTTCGTCCGGATCGCTAAAAATTCTTGGCCAAGCCTGTTGCATAAACTGCAGGTAAAGGTATCTTTCGGAAGAGTATCCTTTTTGCAGAGAAAGCAAGGCGCTGGTCAAATCATTCGGATTGTTGATGCGGGCGGACAAAACACGAACCAGGAAGGGGTAAGAATTGGCTCCATTATAGGTAGTATTGATATAGGCGCCGATTTCTTTAGCCAGTTGAGCAACCTGCTCGTCCGTCATCAATTTAACCAGCGCATCAATGACATTCCCGGGGTCTATGTCTATTCCGGGGTTGTCCTTCAGGTAGTCCAGCAAAACCTGCGCCGCCGCGGCATCCGGCCCCGGCATGGCGTTAAAAACATCAACGGTATTTCTCCTTTCATGCACGTCCGTGGTCTTCCCTAGCTTTACCTTTAATTCATCCAATGACTCACCCGCCGCCGCTTCGGCCTCGCCCGCAAGCCGGCTCGGTCCGGCGGCCCAAACATCTTGAGGGTACGCTAACCAAATGGTAACGCTGGTAACAAATAAAAATACAATTATAAGAGCGACAGTTACTTTAGATTTAATCACTTTAATCACCCTCAGTTTATTTGATTTAGTTTTTAGGGAATGGTTTTCTATGGCATAGGTTGTAAGCCGCTCTTTTTGGCGTTGCAGGTTACCGGCATCGGCTTGTTTAGCTGGGGATACTCTGGCATAGATGATGCTTTTTTTACTTGTGCTGGTTATATCTTGATTTTCTCCAAGCAGTTTTTTAATCTGAGATTCCTTGTACCTTCTGTGGCCGCCGGGTTTACGTAGTGGTTTTAATTTTCCTTCTTTTTCCCATCGTCTTAGCGTTTCAGGCAAAACGTTTAATAGTTTTGCTACTTGATGGGAAGTTAATAGTTTTTCCATTGACACCATCTCCTGCTATTATTATGGTCGAATGTATGTTTGGCGTCAATGGTTTATTGCCCTATATACTGTTATTCTAGTTACTTTGTAGCTGTTTAAGCCTCCATTTCATATAAAACTTTTATAACACCGTCATGCAGGGCCTGTGCTGCTTTTTTTCTGAAATCCTCGTTCATAAGCTTTTGCCTGTCCGATTCATTGGTAATATGGGCTACTTCAGCTATAGCTGAAGGCATTTTCGTATTACTAAGTATTTTCGAGTTGCTCATTTTTCGTACCCCGCCATCTGTGGTTTCAAGTTCTCTTACCATTTCCTCATGCAGCAGTTGGGCCGTCCTTTCTCCGGTAATACCATAGGAAACATAATCCTTTGCAGGATTGAATATGGTCAGCGTTCCATCTACAGAGCTATCAGGCGCCGCATTATTGTGAATACTTATAAATAACGAAGCGTCAAGACGGTTTGCCATTTCAACCCTGTCCGCCAGTCCCAAGGCAAGGTCTTCATAACGTGTCATTTCAACCCTTATTCCGGATTTTTTGAGCATATCGTAGAGCATGAGCGAAATTTCAAGATTTAAATCCTTTTCTTTTACCAGAGCAGCATCCGCATCAGTAGCTTCAAGGGGATAAACCGCTCCAGGATCATCTCCGCCGTGGCCTGGATCGATGAGCACTAATTTTTCTTTTATTGTGCTAATATTGTTATTCATTTCATCCCCGGTACTCACGGCATCTGTGAGCATAACGGCGCCTATTATCATACAACATATAATGGCAACCACAGATATTCTATAAGAACCTTTCTTGAATATTTTGATCATACTGATTCTCCTTTTCAATTGACTATTGGTTTCATAAAAGCCGGCCAAGTTTAATTGTTTATGCCCGTTGGCATATAAGCTGGCTAAATGAATGATTGTCGTCCCGTAAGACACTCTTTCCTTCTCTCCGAGCATTTCCATAACACAAGCATCACAAGCAATTTCCCTGTCAGCCCTCATCTTTTTTGCCGCCAACCATACCAGGGGATTAAACCAATGAATCAAGGCAGCCAATGTCGCAAGAAAGCCGTAAAATAAATCCTTTCTTTTATAGTGAGCCAGCTCATGTAAAAGTATGTGTTTGAGCTCATGTTGACCGACCCTGCTGCTAATGTCCTCCGGAAGATAAATACCGGGGTGAATGACACCAGAGATGCATGGACTTTTGAAATAAGCATCCATATAAACTGGAATGGACTCTTTTATTTTTACTTTTTGGCTGCATTGTTTTACTAAGGACTGAATCTCTGGATCAGTAACTCGCTTAAAAACCTTCGTTCTACGTTTAAACTTAATTTTGACAGCGCAAGAAAACAACACCAGAAAGAAAGCCCCCGTCAACCATATCCGAGAAAATACTTTTAAAAAATATGAATAGGCATTTACCTCTGTTTTTACGGCTTCACCGATATTTTTTTCAGTAGCTGGATGGGAATTCTGAAAAAACCGACTTTCGTTTTCCTGCCCGTTTGAAATAACATTTATAGCTTGGGAGTTGGAGAGTGTTTGGGCTCTTCCATCAAAAAGATTGAGGATGCTAAACGGGCTTTCAAAAGCAACGGGCATTAGAAGCCTTATTAACACCAAGATCCATAAAACATGGTGGAATCTTGCCCCAAGACGATAATTGAAAACCTTTTTAATGGAAAGCACCAGCAGTATTAAAACACTTGCCATTAAGGACGAATAAAAAATATGCAAAAAGGCAGAATCAAGGATATCCATCTGCTCCAACATCCCCCTTCACATGCAGCTGTAAAAGTAGATTGCATATAACGTTTAGCGCTCAATCTTTTTTACTGGAAGGATTTTTGTTTTCTTTTTGGCAAGGAGATCTTGAAGCTTTTCAATTTCTTTTTCCGATAAGGATTCTTCCTCTATGAAATTTGAAAAAAGCATGCCTACCGCTCCATTATATACCTTTTTAAGAAAAGATTTGTTTTCAGCTCTGATGCAATCTTTTTCGGAAACTAAAGGATAGTAAATATAGCTTCGGCCTGTTTTTTCAAAACCTATGGCTCCTTTTTTAAGAAGTCTATTGATAAATGTTTTGATTGTTTGAGCCGACCAGTTCATCTTACCCGATAGAGAAATGATTATTTCTTCAGACGTTATCGGATTGACTCGCCATATGAGTTTCATAATCTCCCATTCAGCATCTGATATTTTGGGAATACTCCGCACTATTTTTGCCTCCAATAATTATTGTGTTTACAGTTGTAAACCCTTGGTATAGTTTACAACTGTAAACACAGCTTGTCAAATACATATAGTTATCATATTCAAACCTGCTAAAATAAAAAGCTCTTTCCAATGCTAAAGAAACGGAAAATTCAACCTTTTTAAATTTATAATGAAAACCCACCGAAATTAGTAAAAAGGTTATCAGTAAAAACACAACTGTAAATTCCAAGGTAATCTTTATTTATATCTTCTTCCTTTCTCCCAATTAAACCGTCTTACTGTCGGGTGACCAGCGGGTATTTCGTCCATCAATGTCTTTTATTGTGTTCTTATACGCTATTACCCGATTCCCTGTAGGCAAGGAGGGCGATAACCATTAAGCCGGCAATAACCAGCTCATGAAACACTACGATATAATTAAATGTAATATTACTGAGCATGTAAAGGGCAGGCGGACTGCTGTCCAAGCACCGGTGGAAGATAAGACTGAGGAAACCATGAAAGTGAGAAAAAAGTGTGACAGCCAACGGAATTATATAAACAGCGGCCATATATTTGAAAAACTTGTTTCCGTAGGCCACGCTCAGAGCCAGGCACAAGAGCAGACCGAGTAGTTGAACAACCAAGCCGGCAGTATAAAAAGAAAAACTGAATAATGTAACCGCATCAATAGGCAAAGAGCTTAACACCGGCGGTATGATTAAAAGCAGCGGCACACCGAGGACAACCGGCCAGAACAGTCTGTTGCCCCGTGCGGACGGGACCAGGTCGTTAAATCTTTTTACCAAATGAGCTTTTTCACCCTGCTCCCAATTCTCCCTGTACTGCAAGATTGCATATAATGTCAGCAGAATGCCAGCCAGTCCTATAATCGTATTTATGAAGTTCATAGAAGTACTGAAAATCTGATAAAGAGCCTCTTCATTGTTATAGAGGATTTGTTTAACAATTAAAACCCGCAATTCATATAATCCCGTGTTTAATACACCCATAGCCAGGGCAATACCCTGAAATTTAAAAAACTGGTTATTAAATGCGCGGTAGAGCCGGACGCAGAAAAAAACGGCCGACAGTTCCAGCGCGGGAACGATTATTTTCGTCACTGTATGGATGTTTTGAAGATTTATTAAGCTCCATAATTCCCTTTCAGTCATAACTATGGAAAGAAAAACAATAATCAAGACAATTAAAACAACCGTTTTTTGTTTTTGGTCCAAACAGCATCCACCCTTTTCCCTTCAAAAATACCCGGGATCCTTTAGATAACTCTCTTGCTGCACCGCATCCAGGTTTTGCAGGATACCACGTTCACAGGGCTTTTTTAACTCCTTATAAGTGGCGAAGTTTTACTACCCGGGTCTGTCTGCACACAGCTTCACAAGCACAGTTGATTTGATTGTCTCGTTGTCCCGGATAACGCTGACGAACTTATATTCCGCATCAAACAGCTCATCTATTTCCAGCTCCAGGGAAACGGAAATGATACTTTATTGGGGAAGGCCAGGTGAGAAGCCCGTTGTCTTCCCTGGTGCAGGGACCGGCGTTGTGGATCAAGAGGGGAACCCCGTCCGCCTGCCTTTTGTCCGAAACAATTCCGATATGGTCGTATGGTGGGCCAAATACTACGATATCGCCCCCCTGCCACTGTTTCAAGTTCTCCGAATCCCACGGCTTAATCTCGGATGTAAGCCTTTCGGCATACTTTTTAAAAAATTCTTCCTGGTTAGGCACCCGGCGAAAATCAATATTCGGTTCGGGATTACCGTCTACCCGTGGGTAATCCCCCGGATGTTCCTTGATGTCCCGGTCCATCATCCCCTTTAAGTCATAGCCGGCGTTTTGCAATGCCCGCCAGATTACGTCCGTACAGACACCTTCATTTTCAGGCGGATACCCCCCGGCATAATAGGCGTCTACATATAAAGGCTTGGCCTCCAGATCCTTGCGCGCCCCCAAAACAATATCATCCAGGTCGCAGATGCCATCACCGTCTTTATCGCCGGTCGATGCTAACTTTTCAACAACACAACGTGGTTCTGTTAACCCGTGTAAATTCACAAGCAGCCTGCTCAAGCCACTGCGTTGCCGGTAAAGAAAAGCAAATAGCAACACTGCAGCTATTATTAGCAACAAAGTTTTAAGTACTAACAATCGTCTTCTTTTACTCATGTCGTTTTTAAAAACACCTCTAAATACTCCCCCATCGTGAAATCACCGAAACCTTACCGTACACCTGGCGGTTTCCCGATAAGTTGTAGTTCACAAGTGGACATGACCAATGGCCCCATGTCTGAAGTTTAAATAAATGGATCATATCCCTCAACATAACGTTTGGCCAAGCCGGTTAACGGATCACAATCACCGATCTTAACATCTAGGAGCGCATGTCGCGCCTGTATAAAGGAGATGGGGTTGCCGGCTGCTGCGAATCCCCGTCCAACAGCGGCAGACGCTCATCATCGGTCAGCAAAATCCCCAGTCCCGGACATGCTAATTCCTCTCCACTACTACCGTTTTACCGGTAAAAGCGTCAATGTAGTCCCAGGTCGTAAAGGAAGGGAGGTAAACCAGGTAGGGGGCCGGGGCTTTCTGGTCAAAATACTCCGGCCAGATGTAAGCCAGGCGCAACGGGTGATGTTTTAAAAACTCGGCCTTGGCCGCCTCGGCAGTCACCACGACCTTGCTGTCCGGCAGGGCTACGGCTGCCTGGCCGTTACTGCCGTGAAAACTTGTAATCTTGCCGGTGATGGCGTCAATCTGCACGCTATAGTAACGGTCCGATACCGGTATGCCCTGGTATGTTTCTTTAAAGTGGAAAGAAAATTCCGGCCGCTGCAAATGTTTTTGCAGCTTACTCTTGTCTACCCAGGCAGGGATGGGTTCTTCGTTGGTTGAGAAAACTTGTAATTCCATCTCGGCCGCGCCCGGCTCCAGATATCGCTGCAGGAGGTCAATCGCAGTTTTTTCGGCGGCTTCCCTGGAAACTGCCCCTTGTTCGCCTCGCCCGGAATCGTCCTGGATATTAAAGTGGAGCACCTGGCCGCTGTCAGCCAGTGTTCTTAAATATATATGACGCACGGCGCTGTAATCCGGCCTGCTGTCGGCCTCCCTTCCGGGCTCGGAACGCCAGGAATATCCTTTAGTCTTAATCGCCGGATCAAACCTTTCCTCATGGACATCGACACCGTTAAACTTCAGGCCCGCCATGTCTATGCCGAATTCGCCGGCAAGCAAATCAGCGGCTTCCTCGGGTGTCCCGGCTACGAGTTTTCTGCCCTCCCCGTTAAGGGTGATATGCCGGGACGGCGGGAAGTTGCCGTTTAAACCTTCCAATTGCTTCCCTGTCCCGGCATCGATAAAGCCCGGGAAAGACGCGGCATACACCAAAACCGGCCGGGTTTCAACATTTCTGTTGAAAATTGCATATTTCTGAGGCTGCCTCTCAATGTAGTTCAGCTTCATCTCCAATAGTTCGGCAAAGGCCTTATCCGCCGCATCCTGCGCCAGGGCGCAGGACGGGTCGGGGAATTCGGCCGGGTCCAGCCCGTCCTCCTTTTCCTTATCGAAGCTGGTAACATGGCCGGCCGCGTCAACTCCTACCCGTAAGCCGTTGTTTAAGAGAGGGATACCGTTGATTATGCGGTAAAAAGATACCGTGGCCGTGGCCCACTCGATTTTGTTGCCCTTGTCGTCCGTAAAACCTCCACCGCCATAGCCCAGATCATCGCTCAGCTGGTAGTCTTTCATTTTGTCCCCCAGGACCTGCCTGGCAAAGGCGGCCGCCTTCTCCTTCGCCAGGGCGGGAGACGGCAACTCAAGCGTAGCCCATTCCGGGTTCTGGACGTGGAAGCGAACCAGTTCCCCGGTCTTGGTATCAAAGGTAATATTGGCGTGAACACCATGGATACCCGGGTCGGCTTCACCGGAAAGGTCACCACCGGAACGGTCGCTTAAAGATGCTCCCCAGGAATTTTCTCTGGCATCATAAACACCATCCAGGGACAGCGCCTTAAGTTCTGGAACGATCTGATAGAAATTTTCCAGAATCTGCCGCTGCGCTTCCGTCAACTCTGGTTTGGCAGGCAGCGGAATGGTAACTCCACCTTCCTGCTGCACAACTTTCGTCACAGTTCCAGCTACCTGCACGGCAGGTAACGGTTTTTCCGCCGCCCAGGCGGGTGAGGAAAGCAACATACTTGCCACCAGCAGAACTGCGGCTGCTCTCTTAACCTTCTTCAAAAAACTTCTCCTCCTTCACGTAAAATTCTTTATTTGACTATATAGTCGTTTGAGAACCCGGAATGTGACAGATAAATTATGATATTGAAACAGCATCTATGGTCGCAAACGATTTAGTAATTACATTCTTTAAATTCATTAAGATAATTGCTACGGCATCTTCTTTTCTTGCATCTATATTTGGCCATATGATACTTTCTTCTTTGGCGGGTTATGTTTCGATGGTTATCACTCTCTTACCGCCATCCCATTCAACACTTGCCCCGAAATATTCACTCACAAACCGCAACGGTACCAGGGTACGGCCGTCAATAATTTTGGCCGGCACATCAAAAATGACTTCTTTGCCGTTCACTTGGGCCACCGGGTCTCCGATTTTAAGCACTATTTTTGTTGGAGGCATGTCAAGGGTAATAGTCTGGGTCTGGCCTTCCCAGGCAACTTCAGCTCCCAAAGCCTCTCCAATAGCTCTCAGCGGTACCAGGGTGCGGCCATCTTCAATAATCGGCGGCACATCAAAATACAGTTGGTTTCCATTCAGGTACACTTTGATAGGTTGCGAACCGGTTTCTTCCAGGCTGGTTTGCTCAGTACCCAGTTTGGCCAAGTATATGTTGTATTTACTGTGGTTTACGCCGTCCCATCCATTAATACCGGCTACCAGGCATCCCCCGTCACGTGTCGGCAACAAGACCGACGAGGGCTCCGTAAGGCTTTTATCAAGCGTCATTTTCCATAACAAAGCGCCTGCAGAATCAGTTTTTATAAGGTATGCATCAGAACTTTCTTGATCATGTTCTCCACCGGTGATGATGTAACCGTCGCCTGACAGCTCAACTCCCGAACTCCAAACATAATCCTTGTCTTGAAAAGTTGATTCCCAGACTTTATCGCCAAACGCATTGGTCTTAATTAATAAGACAGATCTGCCCCCTCCAAAAGGGCTGGTGTCCCCAAGAACAATAAAGCCGCCGTCTTTGGTCTCCCGCACCGAAACCCCGTAATCATGGAAGTCCCCGTCCCGGCCGAAAGTATTTTCCCAGCAATTTTTACCGGAAGCGTCAACCTTGATCAGGTAGATATTTTCCCAGCCAGGAAATGAACCAGTGGTGCCCACCATGACCAACCCGCCGTCAGAGGTCCGCTGTGCTGTGACAATGATATCCGGGCTCGTGCCACCAAAGGTTTTTTCCCAGACTTTGTTGCCGTTAGCATCAGTTTTAACAATGTAAAAGTCATCGATATTACCGCTAGTAGAAGAATATGTACTGCCGGCAATGAAACACCCACCATCATCACCTACGCGTATAAACTGTCCGGCATCATCATCTTCTCCGCCATAGGTATTCTCCCAAATCTTCTCTCCGGATGCGTTCAGCCTGGCCAGATATACGTCATAATCGCCTTTTGTGTTGAAAGAATTCGAGCTGCCTGTTACAAGGCATCCTCCATCGCCCGTTCTTTCCAAAGAGGTTATATAGTCATCCTTTTCTCCTCCAAATCTTCTTTCCCAAACTATGCCACCGGAAGCGTCAATCTTAATTGTTGTTATATTTCGTAATAACTGCTCTTTCAAACTTCCAGGGGGTTTAGTCGACAACCCTATAATCAACCCTCCGTCAGCCGTTTGCAGAGCGTCTCTAACGCTGTCGCAGTCCTCAACAAGCACCTTTTCCCAGACCTTTTTTCCATTAGCGTCTATCTTGACAACATAGGCGCTGACCGTGACATATGTATCGCTCCTCCAATCCACATCAAGCCTTTTTTCAACCACCACCGTGTACCCACCGTCATCTGACTGTGATACGTCAACCACACGGCTACGATAACCTTGCCAGCCAAAAATGGTTTCCCATCTCAGTTGAAGCTCTTCCTCCGCCAGTGCCGGGAGAATTTCCATGGTGTAGAATGACAACATTAAAACAAATACAAGCAGTGTTTTTAGAATGCACCTAAAAGCGATAGGTCCGCGCCCGACTGAAAAAGCACCTATTCCTTTTAGTTTGCAATAATTGAAATTAAACACAGCATTTCCCCCCTAAACTCTTTCATTAAATTTTTCACATCTCTACTAAAGTTAAAAAGTAAAACCTTACCTCACCAATATCAGATAATGTCATCTTGCAACTGTACAATTCACGTTATTACATTTCCAAGGTCTATCGGAGTAAAAACCTAGTGCCAAATACTAAACATGAACTACAGAAAACCTCCAAATAATATTACGGCAATGATTAGCAGCCTTAATGCTTCCAGGGGAAGCGGCTAAATTATGTGGTACTTCGTTAAGCTCCCTTTCTAAAATAAGGACTTGCCCGCTACCCGGTTCCCAAAAGGCAACCTTATAGTTTTCACCACCTGCATTTTCTTCAAAAAAATTTGTAAGTGCATGCCATTCACATTTGTTGCTAGTAACATTATGAATTATTATTGTTAGCTTGAACTACATATTCAGAATAAGTGTTTCCTTTTCTTGTTTTACACGTGATAATTGTATTTGGTTATTTTCCAGTGCTTCTTGTAAATATCTCACATTTTCAATCATTTTATTTTTTAATGAAACTGCACCAGTCAATGAATTATTTATCCCGGATTGAACAATCCAATCTATTATGAGCCCGTCAAAAAAATAATCTGCAAAAGCGGTAAATTTTCCGATGTCAATGGATATTCCGGGTTTTAAACATAAGTCCAGATCTTTAAGCTCCCTTAGAAATATCAGTAACTTTTGTTGAACTTGATGAACGGAATCCCTGGCATCATTTATTCTTGAGTGTTTTATAGCTGTCGAGATAAGTCCTCCGCCCAACAAATCCCAAGTCCCCCAGCCTTGTGCGCTTTTCAAAGAGTCAATAACATGATTCACTTCTTCCAAAACCGCATTCCCGGCGGCTATCGCTTCCTTCAGTTCCCTAATATTGGATTGGATACCTGTTATTTCTTCAGAAATTTGAATGACTTCCCTAGCGACGGCGCTATTATTATTTAAAATAAAATTTTCTTTCTCTTTTAAAATATATTTGTGTTGTAATTCTATGTCTTTTAACTGGTTCATCTCTTGTTTAGTATCTTCTAACTGATCTTTTATAGCTGAAATTGAATTATTACATTCATCATACTTTAACTTAACAGCAAGATATTCCTGTCGTTCTTTTTCAAGCTGTTGCTCTTTGCTGCCCAATATGGTGAAAAAAAGACCTGTGAGGCTTAACCCCTCCAGTTTTTTAACATCTTTGCCTTCCTTCTGCAAAACATTCTCAAGTTTAGCGAACCTTGATTTTTCCTCAATATATTTTTGCTCTAAATCGTTAAGCACAGATAAGAGTTTTTGCTTTATTCTCATTTTCTCTTTTACTTCCATGAACCTTCTGTTGAGCTCTTCCACCTATCTACCCCTCCCAAACACAACTGCAGTATATTACCCGTCCAACCGGGTCATCGTTTACAAAGGCATCGCCCATAGTTTTATAATATTCGTTGGCGGCAGCCATAACCGCTTTTTCCTCGCGATGAGCAACTTGTTAGCAGGAAAACAATTAGCGTCAAGTAAAAAGAAAACTGCAGTTTTAATTTTTTTGGGTATCTTCACTAATAACACTTCTTGCCTTTAAGCAAACCCGTCTAACAAAACCTTAAAGGCAAGAAGTGTCCTTTTTTCGTCAAATAATTTTAAGGCGTAACTCACATCACCGTACCCTTTCATTAATACTGTACCAAAAACAAGTAGCTTGTTTCACTACCCGAGACAATAGGGGGCAACTTCTCTTGTCTGAAAAGCGCATTTTCAACACTTGATCATTTAACTCACCGGCAGCACCTTTTTCCTGCCAATTAAAACATCTAAATCAACGGTTATTTCTGCTGAATTCTTTTCTGAAAATGACTTTACCCTTTCCTCTGAGGTTGTCCATGTTAAAGGAGTCATTTGTACCAATGAATGAATTAATGAGTTATCAAGGTTCATAGTATAGCGTATTCTTAAACTATTTACACTATGTAAGTTCTCATTAAATAAGTCAACAGTCTCTACATTAGAGTAAGACTGCTTTTCAGATTGATCAAAAAGAACTTCTCTTAATTCTTTCAAATAGCCGCTTTGAGGAACAACTTTAATCACAAAACCATCGGATTTCAACAGTCTATTAAATTCGGCATAATTTGAAGGTGCCAGGATATTAAGAATAACATCAAACTGTTTATCCTTAAACGGTGTATTTGCAAGGTCAGCTACACACCAAATTTTATTAGTGTAGCTCTTAGAAGCTACTAAGATACCTTCTTTAGAAAGATCAATTCCTACTCCGGTTACTGTTGTTTTTGGATCAGAATTAACCATATTGCATAAGTTAGTTAGATGCGAACCCTCGCCACATCCCGTATCAAGTATAAATACTGTTCCTTTTTTCAGTACAACCTGCTTTTTTATTACTTCGGCAATTGCCTGAGTTAATGGTTCAAAAAAACCACCCTCTACAATAAGCTTCCTCCGTGCCTCGAAAAGCTGCTTGCCATACTTAGTTTTCACCGAGTGTGTGAGCAAGTTAATATATCCTTGCCTGGCAAAATCAAACGTATGATTGTTTGAGCAAATTAAGCTTTTTAATTCAAAAACCCTCATGGATGAATTACAAATAGGACACTTAAAAATATATTCAAAATCACTTACAAGTTTTACGCTCTTTATCTTTTTGGTCATTTTAGAAAAATCCCCTTAAATTCCATGACATAACTTAGTGCAAAGTATCAATCTCGCTTTGCAGCGCTCAGTTTTTTAAAAATACATTTCCCAAAGAAAGACCATGTTTTATAAATACTGGATGGTCGAAGCTACCCATATTTAATATTACATCCCGTATCTATGAATTTAGGGATAGTACATGCTTTAGCTGTTTCGCTCACCAAAACTGCTTTTTAGAGTCCGTACGCGAAGACAAATGCCGCTTAAACGACCAATCATCATCCCTAAAATCCCGCACATGATTATATCGGCTAAGAAGTTTAATCCGATTGCCCTAGCCGCCACGACCTTTATAATGACTAAAGAAAATATGAGTATAAAATAAATCCGGTCGAAGGAAAAAGTAATAAGTTGGTACTCGGAATAAACCTGCATAGGCACAAACCTACTCATCCAAAAACCAGCAACCAGACAGATAAAAAATGGGATCATAGCCCAGAACCAATAAAAAATACCCGATATAATGTCCTGATAGATAGATAGTCCAAAAAGCGTCAAAAACACCGCCAAAACGCCCGCCCTTATCCATATTTTGGCACGGCTCTGTTTCATAACCGCAGGTTTTCTTCTATTATCCTCCATATCCATAACTCTTTCTCCTACCTTTAACCATATCTATATTTGGCCATAGTATACATCCTTCTGTGGCAGTATATGTTTCAATGGTTATTACTTTCTTTTTACTATCCCATTGAACACTTGCCCCGAAATACTCCCCAACAAACCGTAGCGGAACCAGGGTGCAGCCGTTTGTAATTTTGGCCGGCACATCAAGGTTGACAACTTCACCGTTCACATGGGCTACCAAGCCTCCGATTCTAAGCTCTATTTTTCCGGCATGTCAAGCTATAGTTTACCATCCCGTAGCAATTATACCATATATTCCTATGTAAACTCACAACAAGAACTATCCTACTGTGACTAAAAACACCCCTTGAATCCCATCGGGTATACAAGGGGTGTTTAAAATGTTCATTTCCCGTTATTTTTTTCTCAGCGTTTCTTTCTGGCGCCGAAGCTTACGGAATCTTTCCGCCATCCTGATTTTGAACTCCTCGATTTCCAGGGTACCGGCAGGATTGGCGTTAATATTGAGTTTTTCCTTGTCCTCTTCTCCCAAGCTCACACCCCCCCGGCCAATGCCCTGTTTAGCTGCTATTCTTCGCTAATAGCGCTGGTGGGGCAGGCATCCACCGCTTCGTGGGCCAATTCCTCCATGTCTGAAGGTACTTCTTCCACAATATTATGGGCTTTCTCATTCTCATTCCAGTCAAAAATATCCGGACATAGATCAATACACGCACCGCAGCTGATGCACAATTCCTGATCAACTTCCACTCGCAAAGATAACACCCCCTGTCAGATTAAAAGCAGTAATAGTTTGGCTTAAAAGGCACAAATTATGTAGTCTACTATTAGTTTTTTGGAATAGTCACCTTTTTAGGACAAACCTCGGGCAAATCTTTTATAAACAGCTTTAGAATTTCAGGGGGAACCTGCATCAGCCGGAGGCGGGCGGCGCCCAGTTCATCACGGGGATCCCGCGCCAGCCGCAGGCCCTTGACAAACGCCGCCGGCCTTACACCCGCCTGGTCGCTAAGAGCCGCATCGCAAACGCCGCAAAGAATGCAGGAAGCCAGTTCTTCCAGCTTCCGGGCCACCTCCGGCTCCATACGTCCACTGTGGTCCGACCGGTTCACCAGCCAGGGGACCACCGCTTTAAGAGAACCAAAGAAGGGCTCCAAGTCAACCACCAGGTCCTTCAACTGTCTGAAATGGGATAAAGGCTCAACGGTGATCCGCCCGTTACTTCCGGCAGCTTCCCGGATCAAGGTCTGGCAGGCCAGGCGGGGAATACCGTTAATGGTAACGGCACACGAGCCGCAAATAGCGCTACGGCAGGAGCGGCGAAAGGAAAGACCCGGTTCCTGCCGCCAGGCATCGAGTAGAGCGTCCAGGACCGTCTGGCGCTCCTCCACCGTAACCCGAAATTCCTGAAAGTACGGTTCCCGGTCCACCTCAGGGTTAAAACGGCTGATTTCTAAGGTCACGTTCATTTCTAGTACCCCCTTTCCTGCGGTTCATAGCGGGTTATCGAAACTGTTCCGCCGCTGAATTCCGGACCTTTTTCTCCCCGGCAAGCGAAAGTGTGACAGAGCCAGTTCCGGTCGTCCCGCCGAGGATAGTCCAGGCGGAAGTGAGCGCCCCGGCTTTCTGTGCGGCGTAAAGCTCCCCTGGCGATCAATTCACACAAATCCAGCAAGTATCCCAGTTCCAGGTAGTCCATCAGACCGTAATGATAGGGCTGCGCCCCCGTCGGGGGCTCCAGCTTCCGGTAGCGCTCCTTTAGACCCACCAGGCGTTCCACCGCGTCTTTCAGCTCGCCGCCCTCCCGGAACACGCCCACCTGCCGGGTCATCAGCAGGGTCGCCTCCTGCCGGATCTCAAAGGGGCTGTCCTCCTGTTTGCCCTGCGTGCAGCCGGCAAGCAGGGGCGCCCAGGCCTCCAGACAGCGGGAGACCGCCGTCCGGGAAAGGGCTGGCCAGGGCTCCTCCCCGGCCAATTTCGAAGCTCTTCGGCCGGCCCGGCGGCCGAAAACCACGGTTTCCAGCAGGGAATTGCCCCCCAGGCGATTGGCCCCGTGAACGCTCACATTGGCGGCCTCGCCGGCTGCTAGAAGGCCGGGTAAACTAGTCATACCCCAAACATCGGTGCGCACGCCGCCCATACTGTAGTGCTGGGCCGGCTCTATGGGCACAGGCGTCCTGGCAGCCTCAATTCCGGCATAGCGGGCGACCAGTTCCCTCACCTGGGGCAAGCGTTCCTCCAGCAGGTCCTCTCCCAGATGGGTCAAATCAAGATTTACGTACATTCCTTCAAAGCCCCGGCCCTCTTTAATTTCTTTAAAAATGGCACGGGAAACAAGGTCCCGCGGGGCTAGTTCCATTTTATGCGGCGCGTAGCGGGTCATGAAGCGCTCCCCGTTCTGGTTCCGCAGGTACCCACCCTCTCCCCTGGCTGCTTCGGAGATAAGGATATTTGTTCCGAAGAGCGTGGTGGGATGAAACTGGACAAATTCCATATCCGAGAGAACGGCCCCCGCCCGGTAGGCAATAGCCATTCCGTCCCCCGTGTTGGCATGGGCGTTGGTCGTTTTGGCAAAAGCCCGCCCGTACCCGCCAGTGGCCAGGATCACCACCTTGCTGCGAATGACTTCGAGCCTTGCCCCGGCCAGATCGTAGACCAGCGCCCCGGCAATCTGGCCCCCCTCCACCAGCAGTTCCAGCAGGTGCCATTCGGGATAAATCTTGATCCCTCTTTCAAGTGCTCTCTCATAAAGGGTATGCAGGACTACATGGCCGGAAAAATCAGCGGCAAAGCAAGCCCGCGGAAAACCCGCGCCGCCCAGGGAACGCTGGGCCAGGCCGCCACCGGGGGCACGGCTCCAGAGCACTCCCAGCCGCTCCAGTTCCATAATTACCTCCGGGCCCTCCGAGCAAAGCGCCTCGATGGCGTCCTGATCACCCAGGTAATCGCTTCCCTTGACGGTGTCAAAGATATGAGCTTCTATGCTGTCGTCCTCCCCCAGGACGGCGTTAAAACCACCCTGGGCCGCCCCGCTGTGGGAGCGGGTGGGATAGACTTTGCTCAGTACCGCCACATCACTTTTTTCTGAGGCAGTCAGTGCGGCCATCAGGCCGGCGAGGCCGCCGCCTACGACCAGCACCTCATGAATTAGCATGAAAATTCCCTCCTGAAGACAAACAAGAATATATTTAGAATAAAGTGGCCATGTTTTCCACATGCTCCAGAGCTAAAGCGGCTTTCGCCAGTGCCCCTGCCTTAAGCTCCCCCCACGGGCCTGTGGCCAGGGCATAAAATTTTTCTTTTAAATCTTCGGTCGTTACCGGGTTCTCCGGGTCGCCCCGGGGAAAATCCGTACGGCCATGGTAAACCCGGCCGTTATGGTTCGTTATTTCTACAGCTGCAGGCCATCGCGTGGGGTGAGCGGAATCCAGGGCGTCGTCCTGAACTAGCGACATCATGGACATCAACTGCCGGATTTCCGGGTCCGCCAGCGCTTCCGGGGTAAAGTCCTCCAGACCGCAGCGGCCTTTTTTTAAGGCTAGGGCCACACAGAAAGGCAGGCTGAACTTGGCCGCGTAGACAGTGTCCGGCTGATGGTTGGCGGTAATGTTCAGGGCCGTGCCGTATGTACGGATAGTCAGGCCTGCCACGTCAGACGCTTTGATTTTATTCCGGGCGGCTAATTCCAGGACCACGTCCACCGCCGGGTGAGTGTGGCGGCAGGAAGCGTGAATCTTAAAGGAGTTCTCCTCAACCTTATAAGGAGGACGGCCTAGACCGCCGGTAATTTTGTCCAGATCATAGGAAGAAGCCGTAGCCCGGCAAAATCCCCTTTCTCCCTCTAAGATACACGAGGCGCCGGTAAAACCCTCTTTTGCCAGCAGGGCTGCCAGTACACCGCTTTGAGCCGCTTTTCCCGGGTGCAGGTGTTTGGACATCGCCCCGTCGGCCAAAAACTCCCATAACCCGGCGGCTTGCGTTCCAGCTGTTCCCAGCGCCCAGACCATCTGTTCCCGGCTCAGACCCAGAAGCTTCCCCGCCGCAGCGGCTGCTCCAAACGTACCGCAGGTCCCGGTGGTGTGCCAGAAATAATAGTGGGAAGGAGTAACAGCCTCGCCCACCCGGATCGCCACCTCATAGCCGGCCACGATGGCCTCCAGCAGCTGCCGGCCGCCCGCGCCGGTCATTTCCGCGACAGCCAGGGCCGCCGGGATTACACCTGCGCCGGCGTGGATGATTGCAGCGCGGTGTACGTCATCCAACTCCACGATGTGAGAAGCCAGACCGTTGCCCAGGGCTGCGTTTAAACAGGAAGTCCTTTCCCCGGTTGCCAACAGCGTCGCCTGGGGAGATCCTCCCAGGGTCCTGATTACGACCAGCACTTTTTGTGAGGGAGCAAGCTGCCCGCCGGCAGCGGCTGAACCCAGCCAATCGAGGAAGGCCAGCTTGGCTGCCTCCACCGCGGCCGGAGGCAGCCCATCAAAATTTGTTTCCTCAATAAAACCGGCTAGCTGTCTTGAGATCAAAAGAACCACCACCTCTAATCGGTCTGTTATTTAAATTTTATGCTCCAATATTTCTTTGCAAAATCCATTCGACATTTATTTGTTTTAATCCTCCACAAAAGAGATTTAAGCCCCACACAAAGCTAATGGAGGATAGTTCCCCCGTGCCGCAAACGACGCCAGTAAAAAATGACAAACAAAAAAGCCTCGGCATGGGCCAGGCTTTTTTTCTGCCGTCAATTATCGCAAAATTGTCGTCAAGTAGAAAATATAAAGGCTCCCGTTTCCCGGAAGCCTTTCTTTCAATGGTCGGAGCGACACGACTTGAACGTGCGGCCTCTACCACCCCAAGGTAGCGCTCTAGCCAAACTGAGCTACGCCCCGATAGACTTAATGTGCAATAGTAATTGTACCTGCTCGGAGCCTAAAAGTCAAGATAATCTAGAAGTCTTGTGTGTTCATTCTGTGATAATGTCATCCTAAAATATTTCTTTAGAAAATGTCTGATGCTGTAAATTATAGTATAAGCAAGCCTTATTATTAGCATATTCAGCATGTTATTTCAGGTTATTTCAGATAACAAATGAATACTGTGAATTAATAAAGATCCAGCTCAATGTATTTCTCTAACTGCCTTACTTCAAAAAATTGAGCCGGAATTTGCACAACAAACTCACGTGTTGTGGTATCATATTACAGTCAGAAAAAATATACAAACGGGGGCCTTTAAATGTTGATTTCACTAAATATTACAATTAGATTAAAGCTTGCCAATCGCTCTGGAACACTGGCAAAAGTCCTGGCGGTGATTGCCCGGGAACGTGGGAGCCTGGGGGCCATTGACCTTATTTCCGCATCACCGCAATCCGTGACGCGGGAATTGATGGTTCGCCTGCGCGACAGAGACCACCTCTATGAAATGATCGCGGCACTGGATGCCATTCCCGGTGTACAGATTATCCATATAGCGGACAGGGTTTTTACGGAGCACCTGGGGGGTAAAATTGAAATAAAGGCCATAAGACCTATTACAAACTGGGAGGACTTATCCCTTGTTTATACACCGGGCGTAGCCGGTGTATCGGAAGCAATTGCCAGTGAACCCGACATGGCTTATAAATTAACCATGAAGGGAAACTCGGTAGCAATCGTTACCGACGGTTCAGCCGTGCTGGGCCTGGGCAATCTCGGCCCTGCCGCCGCCCTTCCGGTGATGGAAGGCAAAGCGGTTTTGTTCAAAAGATTTGGAAATATCAACGCTTTTCCTATCTGCCTCAATGTGCATGAACCACAGCAGATTATCGAGGCTGTAGCGGCCATCGCACCGGCTTTTGGCGCTATCAACCTGGAGGATATTGCCGCCCCCAAGTGTTTCGAAATCGAAAAGGAATTGTCCGGGCTGCTGGATATCCCTGTCTTTCACGACGACCAGCACGGTACAGCAATTGTAACTCTGGCAGGTCTACTGAATGCTTTAAAGGTGATCAATAAGGAAATCGGGAATGTCAGGGTCGTAATAAGCGGGGCCGGCGCCGCGGGCGTTGCCATAGCCAGGCTCTTAAAGAGCGCAGGGGTTCGTACCATGGTTGTGTGTGACAGGAAAGGAGCCATTGCCCGTGACCTACTGCCGGCTTCTCCGTCCAAAGCCTGGATCGCCGAAAATACCAACGAGCAGTGCCTGCACGGCACCTTAAAAGAGGTCCTTGCAGGCGCCGACGTATTTATAGGTGTATCGGGGCCGGGCCTGCTGAACCGCGATGACATCCTTAAAATGGCGGAAAAACCGGTGGTGTTTGCCCTGGCGAACCCGGAACCGGAAGTTGAGCCGGGGGATATCTATGATCTTGCAGGAGTTACTGCCACGGGGAGATCTGACCATCCCAACCAAATTAATAATGCCCTCGCCTTCCCCGGTGTTTTTCGGGGAGCCCTGGACTGCCACGCCAGGACCATTAACGACGAAATGTGTGTTGCCGCGGCCTTTGCGCTGGCCGGTATTATTCAAGACAGTGAGCTTACGGCGGAAAATATTATTCCTTCAATTTTTAACGAAAAAGTGGCGGCAGTCGTGGCAAAAGCGGTCATGACGGAGGCAAAGAAAACGGGTGTATCCAGGAAAGTTTTTACTGAGGAAAACGGCCATGAGGACAATTTTATCTAATACCTTGCAGGGTATATGATTAATTAAAAATGATCTATACTGGGGTGGATGATGCCATGAAACAGCGGTTTTTTTATTGCCCCAAATGCGGGGGCAACTTGTCTTATCAAAATTGCGGGGAAAGACAGAGGTTAACCTGCGCGAACTGCAGCTATATCTTATATGAAAACCCCGTCGTCGGGGTGGCCGCAGTGGTTCTTGATCAGGACGGGCGGATCCTTTTGGGCAGGCGAAACGGCAGCTACAGGGGCTTGTGGTGCATCCCCTGCGGCTACGTGGAATATGATGAGGATGTCTACGAAGCAATTATTCGGGAATTTAAAGAAGAAACAAACTTGGAGATCAGGATTTCCGGAATTTATTCCGTCCAGTCCAACTTCCACAACCCCGAAACACATACCGTCGGAATCTGGTTTGAAGCTCAAGTTATTGGCGGGGAGCTTACTGCGCAAGAGGATCTGGATCAAGTGGACTTCTTTGCTTTGGACAACTTACCCCCGCTGGCTTTTCCGACAGACGCAATCGTTATCGAAAAAATCAGGCAGTCCCTGAAAGAAACGGTCTAACCTGCCGTCATAAACATGGACCATTCCAGCCCGTCGGGATTCGCTGAGACAAACCAGGGTAGGACGCCCCCAGTAAGCATTGCCGCATTAGCAAGCGGCCATCTGCGAGGTGGTTCTTTCCTCTCTCAACGATTGCAGTACAATATCGGCTTTTCTTCCGCAAATTTTTTTAAGAAAAAGGAATTTGCGTTTTTGAAGAGAATATTAACAATATTTTAAATATAAATCTCCGAACCAGGTTACCTGAATTATATTTGATAGGTTTCCTGGTCTGTAGGGTGTATCTGGAAACGGTTATGCCTCCCATTGTGGAAAGGAGAACATAGTATTTACTGAAACGCTGCCAGGAGAGCAAGCTCTGAAGTGTTGCTAACTGTTCAAGTGGTTACCTCTGGCAGCTAGTGAAAACTTTGTCCACCTTTTGTGTTGGGACAAAGTTTTATTTGTTTTAAATAAAGGTTATTTTATATTCAAACACTAAGAATTTAAGTTTTTGGTTAAAAATAAGTACAGAAATAATTCATAGATGGCAAGATCCCTGTGTTAATAAGTACAAATTATTAAATATTTATTAAAAATCTCCGAACCAGGTTACCTGAATTATATTTGATAGGTTTCCTGGTCTGTAGGGTATATCCGGAAACAGATATGCCTCCCATTGCGGAAAGGAGAACATAGTATTTTGGAGTTAACGGTACAATTACTTGTGCGGGTTCAATGCCCCGTCGTAATTATACTGATCTCTCTATATATAACTTTGTTCATCCTCAATGTTGGACAAAGTTTTTTTACTTCAACAACTCTGAGGAAAAGAGGAGGGATGACTGAAATACTACTTATTGTTTATTTTAAAGTATAAAGGAGGTTACTATTAGCTAATATGAAAAAAGGTATTAGCCGCCGTGATTTCTTGAAGCATTTGGGAGTAGGCGCAGCCGGAGCGACTTTATTTGAAGGAATCAGCGCAACACCTGCTTTAGCTAAAGAAAATTCGCCTAGTTTTGAGTTGGGTCCTTTTAAGTTAAAGAAAACCAAAGAAACTTCTTCCGGCTGTCCTTATTGTGGATGTGGTTGTAGTACTATTGTTTATTCAGATGAAAACGATAAGGTGGTTTTTATTGAAGGGGATCCTGATAGTCCCATTAATGAAGGGTCTTTATGTCCCAAAGGGTCAGCTCTCTCGGATGTCTATAACATTATAGATAAAAATCGTAAGCGTGTACCCAACCCGGGGCGCTTAACGGAGGTTCTTTACCGTGCCCCCGGCAGCGCCAAGTGGGAAGTAAAAGACTGGGACTGGGCTATACCTGAAATAGCTAAAAGGGTAAAAAAGACCCGGGATGAACACTTTGAAGCTAAAGACGCTAATGGTGTTACGGTTAACCGCTGTTTGGCCATTTGTCAGATGGGCAGCGCTAATATTAATAACGAAGAAGACTATTTAGTTAATAAGCTCATGCGGGGAGCCCTGGGTGTGGTTGATCTTGACCATTGCGCCCGTCTCTGACACGCGCCAACCGTAGCCGGTCTGGCTAATACTTTTGGTCGGGGAGTAATGACTAATAGTTTTATTGATTATAGGAATACAGATATATTTTTAATTATTGGATCCAACCCGGCCGAAACTCACCCGATGGCCATGCGCCACATTACTAAGGCCCTGGATAAAGGAGCCAAAATGATTGTCGTTGACCCGAGGTTTACTAAAACGGCGGCCAAGGCAGATATTTACGTTCCTTTGCGTCCGGGGACAGACATTGCTTTTCTTTACGGTCTGATAAACTATGCCATTGAAAATGATCTTTACCAACACGAGTACGTGCTTAACTATACCAACGCTTCTTACTTAATCAGTCCAGACTATAATTTTGCGGATGGTCTTTTCTCCGGTTTAGAGGAAAAAGACGGCAAACTATCCTATAACACTGCCAGCTGGGCTTACCAAAAAGACGGCGATAACATTAGGAAGGACCCTACTTTACAGGATCCCCGGTGCGTCTGGCAAATTATGAAAAAGCATGTTTCCCGCTACGACATAAAAACGGTCAGTAAAGTCACGGGAACCCCGGAAGATATTTTAGGAAAAGCTTACGCTGCTTATTGCGAATCGGGAAAACCGGATAAAGCGGGCAATTTAATTTACGTACTGGGAATTACCCAGCACAGTTACGGAACTCAAAACACACGGGCAACTTGCATGGTACAACTCTTGCTAGGTAATGTAGGCATGCCCGGTGGTGGCCTTAACCCCCAGCGGGGGCAATCAAATGTTCAGGGCGCCTGTGACATGGGAATGCTGTGGAATAATATTACGGGCTATCTTAATGTCCCCGATGCGACAAAACACCCCACGTATAAGGACTACCTGGCGGTGGAAACGCCCAAGACGGGATACTGGTCCAACAAACCCAAGTTCCTGGCCAGCTTGCTCAAGGCCTGGTACGGGGAAAAAGCCACCAAAGAAAATGACTTTTGCTATGATTGGCTGCCTAAATCAGACGGGAAAGACCATTCCCACATGTCTTCCTATGTCTCCCTGGCAGAAGGAGAAATTAAAGGCGTCTTTTGCTGGGCTGAAAATCCTTCCGTAGCCGGGCCAGATGCTTCTCACGAAGCCAAGGCCCTGGAGAACGCGGACTGGATGGTCTGTGTTGATTTATTTGAAAACGAAACAGCTGCTTTCTGGAAGCGTCCAGGGGTAAACCCGGCGGATATAAAAACGGAAGTTTTTCTGCTGCCGGGAGCTCACATATACGAATCAGAAGGCACGAGAACAAACAGTTCACGCAATATTCAATGGCGCTGGAAGGCTGTTGAACCGCCCGGAAAGGCAAATAGCAGTCTCTGGATTGCCGACCGGATCTTTAAAGCTGTCCGCCAGGAATACCAGAGCGGCGGCAAATTTACCGATCCTATTTTAAACATGGTTTGGAATTATGACAAGCCGGGCCAGGACGAGCCGGATATAGAAAAAATAGCCATTGAAATTAACGGTTATAATGTGGCAGACGGTCGAGTTTTAGGCACTTTTGGCGACCTTAAAGATGATGGTTCTACGGCCTGCGGTGTATGGGTTTACGCTGGTTATTATTACGTTGACCCCAATGAGCAGGACCCGTCGTTAAGGGTACCCGCTACCAAAAGGCACGGCACGGAGGATAAAAGCAGGCTTGGCATATATCCGAAATGGACTTTTGTCTGGCCTTTGAACCGGCGCATTGTTTATAACCGTTGTTCGGCTGACCCGGCCGGCCGGCCCTGGAAAAAAGATAAACCCTTGATGGCCTGGGACGGAACAAAGTGGGTTGCCAACGATGTTCCCGATTTCGGCGTCACGGACGCGGCTACAAAAGCGCAGGTACCACCGGAAAAGACAGCCAATGCTCCTTTCATTATGCTTCCTGAAGGGCAGGCACGCTTCTTTAATCCTTCCGGCTTGAAAGAAGGACCTATGCCGGAACACTATGAACCGGTGGAAAGCCCGGTGAAAAATTTAATAAGTAAGCAGCAAAATAACCCTATGGCCAAGAGATGGGGAGGCGAATTTGCTAAATTAGCCGAAACCGGCAGCAAAGAGTTCCCTTACGTGGCTACTACCGTCCATTACGTTGAACATTATCAAACCGGGGTAAGAACCAGAAACAGCCCCATGCTGGTAGAATTGATGCCGGAACAATTTGCCACCATATCGCCAACTTTAGCCGGTAAGTTGGGAATCAAACCTGGAGAGGAGATATTTGTAAGTACCGCCCGGGCAGAAATAAAAATGAAGGCCAATGTTTTACCGATTATTAAACCCTTAATTGTAAACGGCAGTCCCGTGGAAATCGTTTCCTTGCCGTGGAGCTGGGGCTACATGGGATTATCCAAGGGAGACGTTGGGAACGATTTAACACCTTTTATCGGTGATGCTAACGTTGTTGTTCCCGAATACAAAGCTTTTTTATGTGACATTAGAAAAGCAGAGCGATAAAACGACAATTGCTGTGCTCAGCGTATTGCCGTAGGCCGGGCTCCTCACAGTGGTTAAGCTGTGATGATTGGCATGATAATTGTGTGATATCACATCAGAAAAGAAGCAAGGAGTGCTCGGAGAAACTGAAAGGCCTGGCGACCTTTCAGTTTCTCCTACTAAAAGGGGGTCAGTCCCTCGCCAAGGTAATATGTTTCTGATCAAAAATGATCTATTATTGGAGGGAGGATGCCCATGAAACAGCGGTTTTTTTATTGCCCCAAATGCGGGGGCAATTTGTCTTATCGAAATTGCGGGGAAAGACAGAGGTTAACCTGCGCGAACTGCAGCTATATCTTATATGAAAACCCCGTCGTCGGGGTGGCCGCAGTGGTTCTTGATCAGGACGGGCGGATCCTTTTGGGCAGGCGAAACGGCAGCTACAGGGGCTTGTGGTGCATCCCCTGCGGCTACGTGGAATATGATGAGGATGTCTACGAAGCAATTATTCGGGAATTTAAAGAAGAAACAAACTTGGAGATCAGGATTTCCGGAATTTATTCCGTCCAGTCCAACTTCCACAACCCCGAAACACATACCGTCGGAATCTGGTTTGAAGCTCAAGTTATTGGCGGGGAGCTTACCGCGCAGGAGGATCTGGATCAAGTGGACTTCTTTGCTTTGGACAGCTTACCCCCGCTGGCTTTTCCGACAGACGCAATCGTTATTGAAAAAATCAGGCAGTCCTCAGGCGAGCATGAGCGGATTCCCCCTAAAACATCGAACAAAAACGCCCATAAGAGTCTTTTCACGCCTTACTGGAGTCAGATTACTTGAGTCGGCATAAAAAAACAAGCGGCGGGATCTTCGGCGTGATATGCATCGTTTCCCTGTTCCTTCACCCTGGCTGGATGCGTTCTGGTCCTCCTTATCTCAACGGCGGCGGTAGTCCGGCTGACGAAACCTATTGAGTTTCGGAGATAAGTCTTTACAATCTCTGCATATAGTAGTATAATTGTATACAATAATACTACAATATTACTGCTTTTGTGGGAGAGTGAGCAATGATGAATATACGGCCTTCCGCAGCAATCCGCAAGAACTACAATGAAATCTCCGAACTCTGCAAACGCACAGGCGAACCGGTTTATCTGACCAAAAACGGCAGCGGTGACCTTGTGGTGATGGATATAGAGGCGTTTGCCCGGCGCGAAAGTATGCTGAAGCTCAAGGAAAAGCTGATGCAATCAGAAATCGACATCCAAAAAGGACGGACCTATTCCGCAGAGGAAACAGCCTCAGCCATGCGAAAGGCTGTGGCGGAGGTTTCCAATGCCGGAAAAGAATAAGCCTTATACGGTAAAAATCACGGAAACCGCCTGGGAAATGCTTATTTCTCAGGCGCGTTTCCTTGCGAATGTGAGCGTACCGGCCGCTAACAGGCTGATAGATACCTTTGTTGAAATAACCGACAGCCTTGCCTCCATGCCGGAACGCAACCCATGGCTGGAACATGATGCCATTCCTTTTCAAAAATACCGCAAGCTGC